>Ga0097678_1001816_pt1 | contig 19779 bp, 18 predicted proteins | sample ThiBiot_500_plan_2_FD_72847 | JGI IMG/M metagenome (GOLD analysis project Ga0097678, IMG submission 72847) | Wastewater bioreactor microbial communities from Cape Town, South Africa - Thiocy_expt_500_plan - 1398105537976 (version 2) (version 2) ...
TACTTTTGCTGCCAGATCTTCCGTAACAGTCGCAGAAGTAGGCTGTGTGGCTATTACAGTTGAGATGTCAGCTGCATTACCATTGCTGAGATCAAACCATCCATCAGAAGATTGCATATCTGTGACGCCATTATAATATTTTATTTTTGCTTTGGTTGCATCTCTGGCGTCCAGAATAATGGTACCTTCTGTAAAGCCAATCCCAGATGGAAGTGTTCGTAAATAAGGCAGCACAATACCTTTATTTTGGCCTGCTGCGAACTCCAGCAGAACGGAAGTTTTTTGTCCGGCAGGCACCGTTCCTACTGCATTGCCGATAATCACTTGTGAAAATGCTGTGGAATATAGAAATAGGGCGATTATTGAAAATAAAAGTTTCATTATTAAATTATTTTTAATTAACAACATCACTATGGACATGCTTGTTTGTTAAAGCAACTCCAGATACCGTCGTGATAGATTTTTAGACATTTAGCTGTAGTATCATAAACCATCATGCCTTCCTGAGGGTTTGTAATTTTTGGTATAATGACTGTTGGGCTGGTTTGTCCCTGGATTTCAACAGTAGACAACCGGGTAATCACAAAACCTTTGCTATTCGATTCTAAGGCAATATGCCCTGATTTTCTTGCCATCGGCCAGTTCCCGGCTGTATCGCCACCAGCCCTTTTTAAAAGTGTGATCCCCATCTTGGTATCCGGGCCGTTACCTGTGAGTATAGCAGGCCGATAGCATGCACAAGGAGTAATGTTAAGTCCGTACCCATATCCGTCCATGATAGTAAGCCCAACAACATTTTGTGTCACAGTAATATTATTGGTTCCTGAATGATTCCAGGTAATAGCGTTCAACGTATTACCATTGGTCAGCACCAGCGGCTGAAGAGGACCATATGAAGCCTTACTGCCGTACAATGAAATAGCTCCCGCCGGGCTGATAGAGATACGGATCAGCGGATTAGCTGCATTGCCTCGCATTTGCCATATATCAGCAGCTGATCCATTATGAGTTGTATTGATTTCATATTGAGAGCCGTCTGCAAATCTGACATTAATACCTGATGTACCTGACGACTGGAACTGAAGTTCTTGGGCTGCTATTAATGTACCGTTGATATTTAGGTTGAATGAGTTATCCAGTTCATAAATGTCAAAAACAAAACCGTAATTGGAAGCAGGCTGTGTTATGTTTTGGGTAACATATGGACCTGGTGAATCGGCAATGCTCCATTGAAATGTGTTACCATTGACAGGTTCTGTACAAATTTCACCAGGTGTGAAAGTTACCGTGTTATGATTAACAATATTATTGCAAACACCACCAAGTCCGTTATTGGCACATTCATATTGCGCACTGGTAGGAGGGACTCCCGGTGTTGTATTAGTAGCGTCAGGATCCGTTACATCGTTCGGTCTGAGAATAGCAGCCTGAACCTGTACAGGACCTGGTGTTGCAGCACTGCTTACAAGCATTGTAAAAGTATAAGTAATTTCACAGCCATTTGGAAGATTAAGCTGTGAGGAATAGGTATGTGTTGTAGCGTTGTATGTAACAGCTACCGCCTCACCACCACAATTATTACCGCTAAAAGTAAAAGATTGCGGATCAAATCCTGAAGGAACTATAAAAGTGAAAGGTGCATTTTCGACATCACTGGGACCATTATTTTTAACTTTTACTGTGTAGGTAATCTGGTCTGCAATAGCAAGAGTTGTTTTATCTGCGGTTACCGCCGTAACCTGCAGGTCTGCTGTTTTGACAATGACAGATGTTTCAGACTGTGCAATTGGACCTTTGATATAGGACCAGGTATCAATAGATTTTTCATTTCCAAAACCATTTCCAAGATTTGCGGATGATAGAGGGCTGGTATTATTGGTTTGCTGTCCCCACATGTGACCTCCGGTTCCTGTTGGTCCACTTAATGAACCACTTACACTAGCATTGGCGGGAGTAGAGCCTTTTCCTTGATTATTGGTTGTCGTTCTTGTAATATCACTGTCATCCCAGTATACGCGGTAGCGTTCATTAGTAGTATCGGTACCGTTTAAAAGCTCAAGTACCATACCGTTAGGATTAATTTCCATATCAATAAACGGGAAGTGGACTTCTGCACCACGCAGTTGTACTTTGAGTCTTATCGGCTGATTGCCTTGCGGAAGATTATTTCCGTTACCGTCTTTTCCATCCCAGAATACATTATTGTTACCTGCAGTGGCAATTCCTGTGAGTGTCCTTGTTGCAAATGTTGCCGGCGTAGAGGCACTTTCTATCGTTATTGTATATGAGCCCTGTACCGCAGCATTAAACCTGACATAGCCGCCTTTGACGCTACTGACCTGTCCCGGTGTTGTTTCTGCACCGACGAGACTAACATTAAGCACTGTTGGCTCAACTACGGTGGTTTTAAGCCAAGTGGCATTTCCGGGTACACTGCCGGTTGCTGTCGCCGGCATATCGGATGCCGGCTGGCTGTAGAATATTTTATGGGTTATATCTGTAGAAGTATCGGCATTAAGGGGACTTTGTACATAAGAGGAAATTCCGCTTGAAAAATCCATACTTTTATAAGTTGAAGTATTATTAGAAATAAAACCTCTATTATTCACAAAAAATGTAAAACCAACACCGTTATTGCCATTATTATTGACTCTATAGATGTAGCCATCTTTTGTTAAAGCATAAACCTGTCCGTAAAATCCACTTTGGGCATTACTGATATGAAGATTCATTACATTGGAATAGACTCTGCCAGCTACCCACGAGCCCGATGATTCCACAGAGACATCCCAAGCTGCTATTAGTTCAGAATTTGCAGACTGTGTCCACGCAGCATCCGCAGCAACACTTGTCACGGAAGGTGTAGCGGAGGAATTAACATCACCAGTCGGCGTAAATTCGATTTTCCAGATACCAGCCTGATTAGCTGAAGCTGTTCTGTTAAAAGTGGAGTAGCGGTTAGATCCAGCTGCCTGTGCCAGGAGTCTGGGGCCTGCCAATTCTGCAGTTCTGCTACCAATCTGTCCTGTTGTATTATTAGGAGAAGTATAAACGGTGCCATCAGGCGCAGTTAATATAATCCTGCCGTTTCCGCTACCTTGGGCACTTGATGCCGCATGAATAACTTCGCCCGCTTTAACGTATGCATAATGGGTTCCTGCGGATTTGAATGGCCATGAAGCCATTGTTGTGCCACCAGCTGTATATGAATTGCTGTATAAAAAAGCTCGTCCTCCGGATACACCGCTGGGGTAGAGATCTTTTGAGCCTTCAGCATAAAAAAGATTGCAATTAAGAAGGATCATAGCAGCGTATATGAACCTTCCTCTGTTGAGAAAGTTTAAAATTTTCCGTGTCATCTTGTGTTGTTAGTTATTAACAGCTATAAAAGCATATTGATTCTTGTTCTCATGTGCTGATGTAAAAAATACTTTCCCGATAGATTGTCGGGAAAAGTATTTAGATTTTTTTCCATCATTTGTATTCTGTTTCCAGCAAGTCAAAAAATCTGGTGCAAAATAGCAGCTATAAAAGCGGGTGTGCAATAAAATGAAGGGTCATATTCGGGAAAATGAATCAGGATAAAGATTTATTAATAAAGATTTAATAATTTAATAGTCTGTTATTTAGCGAAAATAAAAAGGATGATATAAGCTTGAATAATTATTTATCTTCCAAGAATGGTATTATGAAGTCATTAAACAGCTGTAATTCGGCTTCAGCATTGAATTAATTGAATACAATAACTGAAATTTATCACAAATGGATTACGATTTATAAAACATAATACATCTGTTTCCTGAAAAATCTATTGTTTAATTAAGATGCTGGGATCTTAGGTGTTCAAGAAATTCAGACGGTGACACAGTTGTAACTTTTCTGAATGCAGCTGCAAACTTACTCTGAGATGAAAAACCGGCTTCTTCAGCCAGACTTGAAATTTTATATTTGTGATACTGGCTGTCATTTTTCAATTTATAAATAATATGTCTGACTCGTAGCTCATTGATATAATTCTTAAAATCCTTCTTTTTATAAGTGTTGACAACATACGAAAGATATTTAGTATTCGTACTGCAGTAAGCGGCTACATATGGAAGTGATACATTATTTCTTGTAAATAATGTTGTCTGTTCAAACTTATCCAATTTACTGAGGATTTTTTTCTCAGTAGCAGGAGTCATCAGCGCCTGTGACTCTGGCTCGGTGTCATAATTTACAATATTTGGTTCCGATACATCTTCATACGCTAAATTTTGTGTAATCTCGGTTTCCGGAAGAGATGCCGGTTTGGTTTGTTCGATTTCTTCTAGAATCTGCTGGATTTTAGCAAATTTTTCTTTCTGTCGTTTTCTATAAATTACAAAATAGACAATAATGATAATTAGTATCAAAAGTACAGACATAATGATGACATTTTTCCACCCCGATTGTTTCTTGTTCAGTTCGTTATCTTTCTTTAGTCTGGTGTAAGAGTCGTTGATATAAGCTGAAGCTTTATTGCTTATCTTTTCCGAGACAGAATCCTGTTTTTTCTTAGCCTGGTTCAGTTTTTCAATATCTTTGGTTAAAGCATAATATTGCTGGGAGCTTTCATATATTTCATTTTTTAGACTGAGATATGGAGATTCTTCAGCCATTTTTTGTGCCTGGTCTATCAAGGGTTTTGCTTTTTCAGGATTTTTTTGAGCAATATATATCTGCGCCATTCCATTCAATACGAGTGCTTTAAGAAAGTTGTTTGACATATGATTCAGCTTGTCCAAAGCTTGCTCATAGTAATCCATAGCCTTAGAATAATCTTTCAGATAATAGTAATTCAAACCTAAAAGCTGTTCATTATTAGCTGAGAGAAACGGATTGTCCTGTCCGCTTAATTTAAAATAGCTCGAAGCGTCATTAATATATTTGATGGATTGTCTGTAATTTTTATGTTCGTTTTCATAGTAAGCTTTTTCCTGCATCAGAAAACCGTTGGTCTGATTCACAAGTCTGGGATCATCTATCTTTTTGATGGTTTCTGACGTTTCTTCAATATATTTTTTAGACTGGTCAAAGAGCTTCAGATGACGGTACTGAGTAGCAAGGAAACCGGATATTTTTGCTTTCCACACATTGTCATCAGTATCTTCAAGTATTTTTTCTGCTTTTAAAGCGTAATCAATAGCATCTTTAAATTCACCGGATTGTTGAAGTAGTGAACCTGAAAGCATCAGACTTTTAGCCTTATAGCGAGGGGTTTCAGAAATATTATATAGAGAGTCAGCAATTTTTAAAGCTTTCGGAAAATCTTTTTGAGAAATTTCAAGATAGGTTCTTGTGTAAATCTGATTGTATGCTTCTGCATTTTGGCCGTTTAAACTGCTGATAAGAAAATTAGTAAAAAGAAATACCAAACGGAAAACAATAATCTTCCAACATTTTAATTTTATAGTCATCATGTATTGTTGTTGAACTTTCAAAGTTAACATAATATATTTTTAACAATTATGACCAGACACGTATTCTGTCTTTTGTTTTGAATCAAAATCAGGAAAATGGCTCTTAAAAATATTGTTGTATAATTTTGTTTTTCAGTGTTTTAATTAAAAAATATATTTTTAGTTGATTTACATATTATACGATAGTAAAAAGATTGACAAGACACATTTCTAATTATATAAAGGCTTAATTTTTCTGACTAATTAATGATCTTTTTTCAATAATACCTTTCAGGATGGCGATCCAGATGGTGGAGAATAACAGAGACAGGCAGGTGATTCCAAGTCCGGTCTTGTATAAGCTGTATTCAATAATCCCTGTTTTATAAGCAACAGATAATGCCAATATACCAAATTCTCCTGTTTGAGATAGTAAGGCACCGCCATACCAACTGTCCTTCCAGTTATATTTTAGCAATCGGAAAATGATAGCCGACATCACACTATTGCTTGCCAGAACAAAGAAAGTTCCCAGCAGAACAGTTTTTATATTAAAATACAGATACGAAAGATCAAGCCGAAGTCCTATGGAAACAAAAAAAAGCGTTGTGAAAAATACTTTAAAAGGCATTAATGAATGTTCGAGCCAGTTAAATGACTTCACTCTTCCGACAACAACGCCGGCTATAAAACTTCCGAGCGCACCGCTCAAGCCCAATGTTTCTGCGAATAATCCAAATCCAAGGCAAATAATCAATCCTGAAAACACCTGCATGTCATGATCACTTTCAAGAGTATGAAAAAATCCCGGAAGCCTGATTTCCTGTATGTTTCTCACTCTTCTTAAAAGCAGAAAAATAGCAATACAGACCAATATAGGTAATATAATCTGTAGAAAATCAAAGTTCTTATTGTCCCATACTTTCAGTATTGTTAACACAGGAGCAAGCAGCAGATCCTGAAATATCAGCATATTAAGGATCATGATTCCTAATGTTGTTTTTAAAGTATTGTGTTTTTTCAAAAACTCACTGACTACCGCAGTACTGTTGAATATAAAAAGTACAGCAATAAGGATCATACTATTCAAAGAAAGCTCTGTCATGTAACCTATCGCAAGGGCACATATTATACTTAGAAGTATTTTTATGCTTTGTGCTATCACAGGTTTTATAAGTAAGCTTCGGTTGTTTGGGACATTGATCTCCATTCCCAAAAAGAACATCAGAAGCAGAATTCCGATTTCACCGATGATTTCTATTTCATCCGGTTTGGTAAAAACTCCTGAAACATATGGTCCCAAGATTATACCTGCAATAATATAAGCAATAAGGTAGGGTTGATTCAGTTTTTTCAAAAGAAGCATTATCCCTAATGTGGTGAGGCACAAAATGCATATGGCCGAAAGTAATCCATGCATAATTTAATAATTAAAATTGATAATGAATTAATTACCGGATAGAATAGAAAATTGGTTTCCCAAAAGGAAACCAATTATAATATTATTGAATCTCGATCAGCTTAGGAGGACGTTTTTTAGCTTCCTCCTTTTTAGGTATTGTGAGCTTCAAAACTCCGTTTTCGTATTTAGCTTCAATATGCTCTTCATCCACTACATCTCTTGCGAGCTCAAAACTGCGCTGAAAAGCCTGATAGCTAAATTCTCTACGGGTATAATTGTCATTTTTGTCTTCCGTTTCATTTTTTTTCGAAGACGAGATGGTAAGGAGATTACCTTCCAGGCTAATTTGGAAATCTTGTTTTTCCATACCCGGTGCGGCGACTTCCACTACAAAATTTTCGGGATTCTCCCTAATGTTTACGGATGGAAGAGTGGTAAGAGTGGAAGAATAATTATTATTGCCCCAATTAAAAAGTTCGCGACTGAAAAAGTCATCGAACAGTGTACGTGGATTTGCAGGGAGCAAACTGCCATTGTTTCTTTTTTCGATTGACATAACAAACGTTTTTTAATGTTAAACAATAAAATTTAAAGAACACAACAATCATTTTTCAAACGATATACCAGAATCTTATCAGTGAAAAAGTGTCACAATCTGAAAAGAAAAAATGTCACAAATCATAGCAAAGTTGTCAAACTATTTGGAAACAAATCTGACATTTTAGAAGGGATGTGCTTTTTGATGTTTCGGAAGTCGACTTTTGTTAGCCATCTTTTTGACCGCCCTTTAAAATGAAAATCCCCTGATAACAATAGTTTCAGAGGATTTTTTGTACCCAGGACCGGGATCGAACCGGTACTCCTAAGAACTGGTGTTTGAGACCAGCGCGTCTACCAATTCCGCCACCTGGGCTTGCTTTAAATTGGTGTGCAAATATATGTCAAAAATTATTGATTCAGAAATTTTTTTCAAAGTTTTTTCAAATTTAAAATTCGATTTCCAGACTGTCATAAGCAAGATGTACATTATCAGGAAGTTCACTTTCGACTTCTTCATGAAAACCCAAATGATGACTGATATGGATAAGGTAAGTTTTCTTTGGCTTCAGCTCTTCAACCAGTTCAAGAACCTGTGGTAATATGAAATGCGAGTGGTGAGGATCTTTTTTTCTGAGACAATTAATGATGAAAAAATCCAGATTTTTCAGTTTTTCTTTTTCTTTATCATCAATTTTACTCGCATCTGTTATGTAAGCCAGATTTTTGAATTTAAATCCCAGAATATTAATCTCAGAATGAATAATATCAATTGGTTGAACTTCAACTTCGTCAAAAAGAATAAAATTATTCTCGATTTCAAATAAATCAAAACTTGGCGCGCCAGGATATTTATGCTCAATAAAAGCATAAGGAAAACGATCCTTGATTTCTCCTGCAACTCGTGAATTACAATAAATTGGCATTGATGATCTATTTTTAAAAATCAGTGGTCGCAGATCATCCAATCCGATAATGTGATCGTTATGCTCATGTGTTATCAAAACCGCATCGATTTGCTCCTCGTTATTCATCAACATTTGTTGGCGAAAATCTGGTCCGCAATCAATTAATATTTTCTTTCCAGAGTCGGAAGTGATAAGAGCAGAAGTGCGTAAACGTTTATCTTTTTGGTCTTTGGAGAGGCAAACCGGATGATGGCTGCCAATAACAGGAATGCCTTGAGAAGTACCGGTGCCTAAAAATTTTAAAAGCATTTTTGTTTTTGCTGTTATTTTGGTAAATTTACAAAATAAATCTAATTCTTCGTGATAAAGCCAAAACTTACCCCTAAGCAGAAAGCATTAGCCATTAATTTAGATTCATCCATCTACGGAACTTTTGCGGAGATAGGAGCGGGTCAAGAAACTGTAAGGCATTTTTTTCGTGCCGGCGGTGCCTCTCAAACCATTGCAAAGGCAATGTCTGCTTACGATAAGGACTTTTCTGACGCTATTTATGGTAAAGAAACCAAAAACCGGTATGTAACGCAAAACCGTCTCAGAAAAATGTTGCGTTACGAGATGGCACTTATTGAAGAAAGAATCCCGAGAGAGAAAAATCCGGGCAAAAAATTCTTTTCCTATGCTAATACGGTTACAACCATTAATTTTGATAAAACATCAAAAGGCCATGGTTGGGTAGGAATCCGATATCAGAATAACGAGAACGAAGATTTTAACGAGATTGTTATCCATGTCAAATTTAAAGAAACCAATGCAACCCTTCAGCAGGAAACATTGGGAAGTCTTGGGGTGAATCTCATTTATGGTGCTTATTTCTATATTGATAATCCGCGCGTTTTGATAGAATCTCTTTATGATGATCTTTCTACCGACCGATTAGAAATTGATATGATTGATTTCAGCGGGCCGGCTTTCCAATATGTAGATAACCGTCTGATGAGTCTTCAGCTGGTAAAACTGGGAATGACTGATGCTGTGATTTTCAATTCCGAAGGTAATAATATGTTGCCCGCAGATATTCTTTACAAAAAAAATATTTTTGCAGTAAGAGGAAGTTTCCGTCCGGTAACAAGAGTTAATATCGATATGTTTGAACACGGATTGGAGATGTTCAACCAGGATAATGCGTGTGACCACGAGAATACACAGATTTTATTTGAAATTACGATTTCTAACCTTAGAGCTGCCGGTGATATTGATGAAAGAGATTTTCTGGATAGAGTCGATATCCTGGGAACTTTAGGCTATACCGTAATGATTTCCAATTTCTCCGAATATTACAGAATGGTAGATTATTTCTCAACCTTTACCAATCAGCATATTGGTGTTGCGATGGGCGTTAATAATCTTCTGGATGTTTTTGATGAGGAATATTATAAAAATCTTCCCGGAGGAATTTTGGAAGCCTTTGGCAAGTTCTTTAAAAAGGATATGCGTGTTTATCTTTACCCTTATAAAAATCCTGAAAACGGTGAATTGCTGACATCAGAAAATCTGAAGGTTCATGATAATCTGAAAGAATTATATAAATACTTCAAACTTAATAAGAGAATTGTGGATATTGCCAATCATAACCCAAAGTTCTTGGAAATCTATTCCCGCGAGATTCTCAAGAAAATTGTTACCCACGAACTGGGTTGGGAAGAAGAATTACCAAAAGGTGTTGCCGAAATCATAAAAGAGCGCGGCATGTTTGGCTACAAAGAATTGACATTTGAGGGATTAAATTAAACTTTATTATAGCAGTTCTGGTTATAACATATAATAATTACAAAATGGTAGAACTTAGAAAGAGACTTTCGTTCATTTTAGAAAGTCCCGAACACGATACAAATTCAAAACTTCTGAAGATCTGTCAGGTTTTAGATAAAGAGATTTCTTATTATAACTGGACGGGATTTTATTTCAAGAACGGGGACAAGGATGAGTTGATTCTCGGTCCTTATGTTGGAGCGGAAACGGATCATACGATTATACCTTTTGGAAAAGGAATCTGTGGGCAGGTGGCAGTTTCCGGCGAGACTTTTGTGGTTCCTGATGTTTGGGCTCAGGATAATTATTTAGCGTGTTCGCTTGACACCAAAGCAGAAATTGTTGTTCCAATCTTCAAAAACGGAGAAAATATCGGTCAGATTGATATTGATAGCCACTCCAAAGATCCATTCACAAAAGAAGATGAAGAATTGTTGAACTGGCTTTGTGTAGAGGTTGCGAAGATTTTGTAATTGCTTTTTTCTATAAAATATTAAAGTCGCAATTATTGCGGCTTTTTTTATTGATTCATTCTATTCAAAAGAAGCCGATTTACCGGGTTTTTCACTATTATCAATCATTAATTTCACTGATTTTTGAAATTATATTGTTAGCTATAAAAATTATTTTATAGCTTTTTTGTAATTTTCAATTAAGAGATAAGGCAAAAGTTATTTTCGTTTTTTGATAAATGTCAAAGGAAACAAAGCCTTACATTCGGAAATTTGCACCAACAAACAGAACATAAAATGAAAACATTAAAGAAAATTGTCTCTTTTTCAATCATTTGTTTTCCTTTGGTTTTACAGTCACAATCTGCTCCAACATTACAAGAGCTGGTAAGTGCTGCAATGGCAAAAGATGCGGTAATTGAACAGCAAAACTTAGAGTCTAAATCCAATCTGCTGGACCAGCAAAAACTGAAAGATGTTTTTCTTCCAAAAATTGAATTTTCTGGAAAAACGGGGTATGTCAATGCAACAGCAAGACTTACCTCTCCGGAAATTACTCTGCCAGCAATCCAACCTGTTTTTCCCGGGGCAACAATCCCAAAAGGTAGCTTTAACAATAATTTCACCTTATCCGGTTTTGAAGCAGCGGCCAAAGCCGAAGCCAAAATTTTGATATACTCAGGTGGAAAAGTGAAATACCTGAAACAGGCTTTGATTGAAAAAAATAACGCCAGTCAGGCCCTACAGGCAAAAAATATAGATGAAGTGATAACCGAAATTTCGAAAGCTTATGATCAATTTGCACTAGTTGCAGAAAGTAAAAATGTACTGGATCAGGGCAAAAAAAGATTGAACATCAATAAAAAAACTGCCGAAAAAGCACTTGGTTACGGATTGATAACGCCGTATGATTTTAAAAAAATAGAATTGGCACAGGCCACTTTGGATTCTAAAATGGTAGAATATGAAGGCAAAAAAGAATTACTGATTACACAAATGCATATTTTGACAGGTATTGATAGGGATAGAATTGCTCTTATTAACCCAAATCTGGAAAGAATTGAATATCTGGATGATAATCAAAATATAGAAAACAGAGTAGAGCTGACAGCTTTAGATTTTGGCATGAAAGCAATTGATGCTAAAATAAAAGCTGAAAAAACCTGGTGGATTCCAAAAGTTCAGGCTTCCACATCATTATCATATCTGGGCTTCTATAATACCAATATTTCTTCTTCCAAAGAAATAATACCAGGCACAGGATCTTCATTAGACTATAAGCTGACTAATCTGAATTTATTTCCAATCTTTCAGGCAGGTATAGGCTTCAAATGGGATGTTTTTGATGGGAATGAAGGAAAGCACGAAATCGAAAAAGCAAAGATTGAAAAGGAAATCCTGGAAAGTAAAAAATCGGATGCTAAGAAGAAATTGCAACTAAATCTTGCAAACAATCAGACCAACTACAATATTGCATTTTCTCAAATAGAATTGAAAGAGAAAGCGAGGCAAATTGCCAGAAATGCCTTAACCCAGGCCGAAAAAGAATTCAGATATGGCTTGATAAAATCCAGTCAGCTGATAGAAGCTGAAAATGATATGGAAACAGCAGAATTGGAATATCAGACCGCTATTTTTAATCAGAGAAGAGCCGCTGTAGAACTAATGAAGTCCACACAAAATCTATCAATTGAAAAACTTTAACAACAAACATTCGACATAAAATGCAAACTTATACTTTAAAATCTATCGCTATAGCAAGTCTACTTTCTTTAGTTGCTTGTAAAAATGAGAAACCTAATAAACTTATCGAAGGAAAAACAAAAAAGGAAATTATTTCCTTTGCTCCAAAAATCAGTGGTCGTATTCTAAAAATCTATGTAGAAGAGGGACAGACAGTCAAGGCAGGTGATACACTAGCAATGCTTGATGTGCCGGAAGTCTCTGCAAAAATTGCACAGGCAAAAGGGGCTACTGCTGCTGCCAAAGCTCAGGCGCAATTGGCAAAAAACGGCGCCACAGCAGATCAGCTTCGGCAGTTACGAGCCAAACAAAAGGGTCTGGCCGAACAATATGAATTTGCACAAAAATCTTATAAAAGAGCATCCAATATGTTCAAAGACAGTCTGATGTCACCCCAAAATTACGATGAAATTTTTGCAAAATATCAAGGTGCAAAAGCTCAGTTAGATGCCGTGAATGCGGAGCTACATGATGTAGAATTGGGAACCAGAGTAGAGAAAATAGAAATGGCCATAGGACAGGAAAATCAGGCAAAAGGAGTATTGCAAGAAGCTAATGTGGCCTATTCCGAAAGATATATCATTGCAACAAACGATATGGAAATTGAAACTATTTCTTTGAATGTAGGAGAGTTAGCGACCGCAGGATATGCATTATTCAATGGATATATACCGGGAACAACATACTTTCGTTTCACAATTCCTGAGAGTGGAATGTCCAAGTTTCATAAAGATTCAACTGTAAATATGAAATCTACCTATGGTAATCAAGAATTTTCAGGTAAAATAGTTTCCATCAAGCAATTGACAAAATATGCGGACATCACAACAGCTTTTCCTGATTATCAGCCGGGAGATGCAGTTTATGAAATAAAGGTAATCCCAACAGACAGAACAAAGGTCAACGGACTTTTGGTCAATTCTAGCGTTGTTTTGAAGTAATCTAAACTTACAAAAATGAAACAGTTAAGATATCTTTTGAAAAGAGAGTTTAAATTGTTCTTAACGAACAAAACAATGCTTTCTGTGTTTTTTATTGCACCGGTTTTCTATGCATTGCTGATGGGATTTACATACAAAAGCGGGAAGGTTACGGATATTCCTGTAATTGTGGTTAATTATGATAAAACACCGTTATCATACCAAATAATAGACATGCTGAATGATAACAAATCAATTAAGGTACTGAATTACGGAGAAGAGCCGCCTGTTATAAAAGACGAGGTTATAAAGACCGAAGCTGGTGCAGTTGTAATCATTCCGGAAAGATTTGAAGCTAATATTCTTCAGAAAAAATATCCCGAAATCAACGTGTATATTAATACTTCTAACGTGTTGACTGCCAATTTTGCTTCAAAAGCTATTCAGCTGACTTTGGGAACTTTTTCGGCAGGTGTAGATATAAAGGCTTTGCAGAAAAAAGGAATGAGTGCAGAACAGGCAAAAATGAATATTGAGCCTTTCAAAGCAAACTATATTACACTTTTTAATACAACAGGTAATTATCTGGTTTTTATGTGGCCGGCTTTGATGGCAGTCGTTTTACAGCAAGTTATTCTGCTGGCAATGGCAGTTACCTTTTCTGAGGAGTTTAAAAGAGAATCCTTTATAAAAGATTTCGCGGGGAAACATAAGTATGCGGTTTTGGTTATGGCGATAAAATGTCTTCCTGTCTGGCTTTTTTCTAATTTCAATATTCTGATATTCTATCTCTGCAGTATTTATTTTAAAATTCCTGCACCGGAAAATGTCGCGAACTTCTTTTTATTGACTGCTGTATTTATAGTTGCAGCAACCAATCTGGGAGTTTTGGTAAGTATTATCATCCCTGATGCACTCAAAGCGACACAAATTCTTATGGTAATTGCTTCACCGGCGTTTATTATCAGTGGATTTACTTGGCCGACCTATGCAATGCCTTCATTTATCGCCAATTTTACCAATATCATTCCGCTAACGCCTTATTTAGAGGCTTTGAAGATAATGGTTGTAGAGAAAGGATCAGATTATCTCACCTATAAATATTTCTGGCATTTATTTATTTTAGGATGGGTTTATTTTATTTTAGGATGGATTGCTTTGAAGATAAAAATCAATATGCTATTCAAGGCTCATCATATTGTGGAAAATTATGAAGGTCAGGAAATTGACCCGGAATAAGTTTTCATTTGTTCTAATGTTTGTATGTGAGCGTTTCGGAAAATTTTGAAACGCTCATTTTTCGTATTTTTACGAAAAATAATCTATGGACATTCTTCTTGAGCTGGAAAAACATATAAAAATCGATACCGAAATAGAGCGTTTTTTTAATGAAGAATGTAATACTCAAAGTTTTGAAAAAGGTAAACTTCTTAGTCAGCAAAACCACTATAACAGAACTATTTTTTTTGTAAACGAAGGTTTGCTCCGGATGTTTTACTATGAAAACGGAAAAGACATAACGACTAATTTTTATTCGGAGGGTAAGGTTACTGCGAATCTTGATACACTTTTTAAAAATGAAGCCGCCAGAAATAATATAGAAGCGGTAGAACAATCGATCGTTACCAGCTGCAATTACGACAAATTAGAAAAATTATGTTCAGCATCGCTTACTGCGGCCAATTTCAGCAGGTACATACTTGGGAATCTGATGACGCAAATGTTAGCCCGCATTGTGTCGCTCCAGCACATGACAGCTAAGGAAAAGTATAAACAACTTCTGGAGGAAAATCCGGATATTATTCTGCGCGCACCTCTTGGGATGGTTGCTTCGTATCTCGGCATTTCACAGGAAACATTGAGCAGGATCAGAAGCGAAATTTAGTGCTAATTTTAATTTACAAATCTTCTAACAACTCCCGATAATAATCCCCACATTTCGCCAGATGTGTTCCGTACCAGGAAAAAGCTTCGCCGTCAACTATCATAATTTTCTGATTTTGACAGACTTCCCGGATCTCGACAATATGTTTTTCTTTAAAAGGAAAAGGCTCTGACGACAGGAAAATCAGATCAGCATCCTTCAAATCTTCCAGCTGAACTTCCGGATAGCGATTCTGATTTTTGAACAGATTTTCAAATCCCAGTTCTTCCAGAATCTTCGAAATAAAAGTATCGCCGCCAACTGTCATATAAGGATTTTTCCAAATCAGATAAGCAACTTTTAAACGTTTCTCATATTTCGTAATATTAAAGGCTTCATATGTTTTCAGGTTGAAAAACTGAGCTTTTTCTTCCTTTCCGAATAGATGGCCAAGTTGTTTCAATAAGTAATAATTGTCTTCCAGCGTTTCGATATTCGTTACCAAAACTTTGAAATCCTTCATCAGTTCTTCCACCTGCTCTTTGATATTTTCCTCCTTATTGGCAATGATGAGGTCAGGTTCCAGAGCTTTGATTTTATCAATGTTGAGATTTTTAGTTCCACCAATTATTTCAACTTTATCAACCCAATCTTTTGGATGGATACAGAACTTTGTGCGACCAACAATTTCATCAGTTGCTAAACCCAAATCAAACAAAGCTTCTGTGATCGAAGGAACTAATGAAATAACTCTCATAAATGACAAAAATTAATTTCTCGAGATGTCAGTCTGAGGCTCTCGAAGACTTTAAATATAAAAAAGCTCTCTCAAAAATAAGGAATTTTGAGAGAGCATATAATTTAAAAGACTAATAATTAATCTTCTTTCTTGGTCGTTTTTTTAGCAGCAGGCTTTTTAGCAGCAGGTTTCTCTGCTTTAGCTTCTTCTGTTTTTTCAGCAGCTTTTTTTGGCGGAGCTTTTTTAGCGGCAGGCTTTTTTTCTGCTTTTTCAGTTTTTTCTTCAGCTTTAGTTTCTTCAACAACTTCTGCTGCAGGCGTTTCTTCTGGTTTTATAAAGCTTTCAGGAGTGATATAACCAGCTTTTTGAAGCAAGTTGTACCATTGAGCCAATTTTTTGATATCAGACTCATAAACTCTTTCCACATCATAGTTAGGAAGAGATTCTGCCATAAAAGCTCTCAACTCCTCGCTGGAAGACTTGTGGTTGATGGTTGGTTTGTAGTCGTATTTTTTTGCAATATTCTCAAAAACTTCGAATAAAGGAACTTCTTTATCAAATGTGAACATAGCGATATTGTCAAGAAGACTTACCTGGCTGGAGTTTGAGATGCTCGCTTTTTTCTTAGTGGTGATGTCCTCAACGATAAAACCGTTTTTAAGCTGAGAAACCAATTTGAAAAGTCCCGGTTTTCCGGAGATTGAAATAATTTTTTCTAACTGCATTTTAATATTTTTCTTTAGTATATTTTTATTAGTTGATATTGTCGGATTATAGTTGTTAGCCTAAAATCTAGATTCTAGCATCTAACGTCTATTTTGGAAATCTCATTTTATAGCTGACGCTCACGTCCCCGTTAGCAATTTTCTGTAGTTTTCCTTTGACGATTTTTTTCTTCAAAGCGCTCAGGTGATCTGTGAAAAGAATGCCTTCGATGTGGTCATATTCATGCTGGATCACTCTGGCTCTGATGTCAGAAAATGTATCGGTATGTTTAACGAAATTTTCATCATAATATTCTATTTTGATGGTTGATTTTCGCTTCACATCTTCACGGACTTCCGGAATACTGAGGCATCCTTCGTTGAATTTCCATTCTTCGCCAGATTCTTCTAAGATTTTTGCATTAATGAAAACTTTTCTGAAGTCCTTCAATTCTTCAGCAATGTCTTCATAATCTTCATCATCAGAAAGAGGAGAAACATCCACAACAAAAAGTCTGATATCCAAACCAATCTGTGGTGCAGCCAAGCCAATTCCATTGGCACCGTACATGGTCTCGAACATATTGTCAATCAAATTTTGAAGCTCAGGATAATCTTTTTCGATCTCATGTGCTTTTTTTCTCAAAACGGAATCTCCGAAAGCTCTAATTGGTAAAATCATCTTTTTTGTTCTAAAAAATTTTGCAACAATATTGTTGCACTTACTTTGTCAATCAATCCTTTTTCCTGCCTCTGCTTTTTGTTCTTTCCGCTTTGGCTAATGAAAAAAGAAGCCATTTTGGAAGTGAAACGTTCATCCAGACGATTGATTTTCTTATCAGGGAAATCCTTCTCAAATACCGAAATAAATTTCTGAATATCAGTTTCGATTTCGGACATGTTTCCTTTCAAATCTGTGGGAAGTCCTATGACAACTTCGTCCACGTTATTTTCGGAAAAATATTTTTTCAAAAAATCTACAAGTTTTGAAGTCTCAACCGTTGTAAGCCCACTCGCAATAATTTGCAGGTCGTCCGTTGCGGCGATTCCCGTTCTCACTTTTCCGTAGTCAATGGCTAGGATTTGTCCCATAAGTGTGCAAATTTACAAAAATTTTCAGCTTATGGAAATTGGTTTTTTCTTCATTTAAAAATGAACCCTCCGGAAGTTTAAACTGGAGGGTTTGTGATGAATAATTGTAAAAATTATTCTTTTATAATTTTTTTTGAAATAACATTGTTGTCTGTTTTAACTTTTACAACATAATTTCCTTTTTCCAATTTTGATAAGTCAATATTCTTGCTATTAGAAATTTTTAGAACTTGTCCGTTTACATTATAGACTTCTGCAGATAAGAAAGGTTTTTTTGTGTCTATTGTAAGATTTTTCTTAACGGGGTTTGGATATATTGAAACTGCTTCTTCACTAGATGCGTCCTCTGCTGACAGAGTTTCATTGATGGAATAGACCAAATCATCGTAATATACAGACGGTCCAGGCTGTACCTGGCTTCCTTTTTTGTATTCTACGGCAAAACTTTTAACATTAGTCCAATTTAAAACAATATATTGATAATCAAAATTTGAAAGAAATGTTGTAGGAGGAAGAGACTTGGAGTATAAGACATTTCCGTTGATATCATATCCTTTTAAATTGAGGTATTCTAAATCATTAGTATTACTTATAAAACAATATATCCAGACTCCGTATATATTGATGTTTTTGGTTGTGCTGAGTTTTGAACTATACTCACTGGCGGTTGCGCCATGCCCTGTTCCACTTTTAGGATTGTAGTTTCTAATGTTATCCCAACCGGACTGATCCCAGCTCCAATTGTAACCATCTTCTGTCCAGTTTTTTGTGCCAAACGGCTCATCGAAATTGAGGGTTAAATTCTGTCCCTTCGTTTCTATATTTCCAAATATTATTAAACATACAACCAGCAGGAAACTTTTAAGCAGATATATTTTTTTCATATTAATAATTGTTTATTATGCTGTAAATCAGTAGCAATTTAACTTATTAATTTTTAGAATACAAAATATATATATATTTTTATTTTAAGTCTTCAACCAGTTTTTTGATTTTATCGATGTATTTTCCATAAAAATGTTTGAACCACCAATTTCCAAAAAAATAGAGTGCAAATAATCCAAACAAAATGGAAATGATGAATTTGACAGCTAATAGTCCGTCCGTATATTGATGTGAATAAGGAATCGATTCTGTAATGATGATGATCTCACAAACAAAAAATGGAACAAAACTTAGATAGAACGAAAGGTAATATTGCTTATTCAATTCAAATTGGTGAAATAAATCCTTCAGAGAATCATAAGTTCCTAAAGTCGGATTGCTGATTTCCCTATAAAGTTTAAAGAATTTGCTAAAGAAGAAAACCGTCACCAAAGTCATTGAGGCCACCAGAACTTCGATGTAAAGCCTAAAACGAAAAGGTATATTGAAAAACCAAATGGCGATTAAAACTATTGGTAAAAGAATAATGGTTGACCAAAATTCATTGCGCATATTTTTTCTGATTTTTTCCAGAGGCAGATGTATTTCTTTTTGTCTTTCAGTAGAGATTTCCGGTGTTTCGGAAACATCTTCTTTATTCCAAAGTGATTTAAGATTATCTAAGTCCATATCTTTGATAGTTATAGTTGATAGTTGGTCTGAGCTGAGTTGTTGGCTGTCAGGCTGATGCTCTCGAAGCCTCTTTATTAATTAATTCCTTTAACTTTTCTTTCGCACGGTTCAGCTTCACTCTTGCGTTTCCTTCCGAGATTCCCATTTGTTCTGCCATTTCTTTCCCCGAGAAATCTTCCAGGTAATAGAAGATCAGAGCTTTGTCAATCGGGTTCAGTTTTTGGATAGATTCGTACATCACTTTCAGTTTTTGTTCGTCTTCGTGGTTGTATTCGTCTTCTTTTATTTTGTAAAGTGAGACATCATCATTTTGAATGAAGTTCCGTTTTTTCTCAGATTTCAGAAAGATAATTGCTGTGTTCAGCGCAATTCTGTAAAGCCAGGTTGAGAATTCACTTTTACCTTCGAATGTCGAAAAAGACTTCCAGACCTGATAAACAATCTCCTGAAAAAGGTCATTCTGATCATCACGATTATCCATATACATTTTGGAAATCTTGAAGATGATTCCTTTATGTTTATCGATTTTCTCTAAAAATTCTTTCTCAGATGAACCCATTTTTGCTTTAACTCTGTTCGGTTAGTAATGATATCAAAAATTTGTTACAAAAAATAATTTATGATTTTTATTT
>Ga0097678_1001844_pt1 | contig 19491 bp, 15 predicted proteins | sample ThiBiot_500_plan_2_FD_72847 | JGI IMG/M metagenome (GOLD analysis project Ga0097678, IMG submission 72847) | Wastewater bioreactor microbial communities from Cape Town, South Africa - Thiocy_expt_500_plan - 1398105537976 (version 2) (version 2) ...
ATGAAACAGGCTCAGAATGAAGTTAAACTGAATGTCATTCAAATGTTTTTCACTTATCAGAACAGCAAAAGCTGGCTCGAGGTTTTAGAAACACAGCTTTCCGGAATTGAAGACCAGATTAAAAGGACCGAGAAAGAAGTCGAAATCGGGAACCGCCCGAAAAGTGATATTTACGATATCAAAGCCAACCTTGGAACAATGCAGGAACAATGGGTTTCTGCGAAGAATCAGAGAGACCTTTCTAAAATTAATTTATTAAATGCATTGGCCATTACAAAAGATACTCTGGATTTCAAAATGACTGAAGAAAATTTGGCTGATTCCAATTTCAACGATGCTAATTTCATCCAAAATCTTCTGGAAAAAAATCCGGCTTATCAAACAACTCTCGCAGAAATCAAAACCCAGCAGAAAAGCGTAGAAGTTGCAAAATCTGCTTATCTGCCAACTTTAAACGGTTCTTACACCTGGTCAAGTTTTTATAACAAAGTCTTGGGACAACCTGCTCCGGCCAATTTTTCAGACCAAATCAAAACCAACAAAAACCAGCAATTAAGTTTCGGACTCAATATTCCGATTTTCAACAAACTGCAGGTGAAAAACAATGTCGAGATAGCTAAACTGAATGTCATCAATTCCAATTATGATAAAGATATTGTCATTAATGATTTGACAAAAAGCATCAATTCCATCAAAGCCCAATTCCTGAATGCTCAGGAAAAATACAATCTTTTGGAAGCCAATTTTGAAAACCAAAAATTATCATTCCAAAAATCCGAAGAAAAATACAAAGAAGGATTAATGGATGCCTACACATTTTTCGTAGTAAGGAACAACTGGCTTCAGGCAAATTATAATCTCATCAACAGTAAAAACGACGTTGTCCAGCAAACAGAATTACTCAAAGTTTTTGAAGCTGGCTTATAACATTTAGATTCACAATGTCAGTCTGAGCGGAGTCGAAGACTTTCATCAAAAAATTCTTATTATTATTTTCTTATGAATCCTTCCGAAGACTCACACTTTGGAGGGGTTTTTTATTTTACTCATTTTGGCGCTTATTTCCGCCCTCCACTCCCGCTTTTTCTGTCATTGCGAACGAAGTGAAGCAATCTGATAGAAATTTTATACAATCGCAATAACAGAAAAAGAGCTCCGTTCAAATCGGGGCGCAGATTTACCACAAAGATAACATTCGCCATCAGAACAAAAAATAAGTATTTCTTTGATGAGCGAAGCGTCTTTGCGAGCTTTAAAATATTTTCAATAATGAAAAAAAATCTTTGCGCTCTTTGCGTTAAAGTAGAATTCTCAATTAACTTAATTTTTAAAAAACAACTTTTCTGATTTTAAATTTTTCCGCAACTTTGCTTCCCTTTCAAAAGCAAAAAATTAAATATTTCAGATGAAACGTTTTAACGTTCCATTTGACCTAAAGAAAATAAATATTCCAAATGAAACTTTGTATTGCCGAAAAACCAAGCGTTGCCCGTGATATAGCCAAAGTTTTGGGCGCTACAACTCCCAAAAGCGGTTATATGGAGGGAAACGGCTATTGCGTTACCTGGACTTTCGGTCATCTTTGTACTTTGAAAGAACCCCACGATTATGCTGAGCATTACAAATCCTGGGACTTGATTTTCTTACCGATTATTCCCAAAAACTTTGGAATCAAATTAATTCCCAATAATGGCGTCGAGAAACAATTTCAAACCATAGAAAAACTGGTTCAGGAATGCGATGAGGTCATTAACTGTGGTGATGCCGGGCAAGAAGGAGAGCTCATTCAGCGTTGGGTTTTGCAAAAAGCAAAATGCGACAAACCAATGAAAAGGTTGTGGATTTCTTCTTTGACAGAAGATGCCATAAAAGAAGGCTTTGAAAATCTGAAACCGGCTGATGACTACAAAAATCTTTATTTGGCAGGCAATGCAAGGGCAATCGGCGATTGGCTTTTGGGAATCAATGCAACACGATTATTCACGAAAAGATTTGGTGGAAACAAGGGTGTTTTGTCGATTGGACGAGTTCAGACACCAACTTTGGCGATGCTTGTTCAGCGTCAAAAAGAGATTGACGCTTTTACGCAGGAAGACTATTGGGAACTCAAAACTAAATATCGCGATGTGCTTTTCAGTGCATCGATTGACCGATTGAAATCGTTGGAAAAAGCAGAACGAGGCCTGGAATATCTCAAACAGAATCAATTTGAGATTGTCTCTTTTGAAATCAAAGAAGGTAAGGAAAAAAATCCGAGATTGTTTGATTTGACAGGACTTCAGGTCGAGGCCAACAAAAAATATGGTTTTTCCGCAGAACAGACTTTGAATTACATCCAAAGTCTTTACGAGAAAAAATATACAACTTACCCAAGGGTTGATACGACTTATTTATCTGAAAATCTTTATCCGAAAATTGCCGGGATTTTAAGAAGTATGACTATTTATTCGGAGTTTACAGCGCCGTTGCTGGCTCAGCCTATTCCGAAAACAAAAGCAGTTTTTGATGATACGAAAGTGACCGACCACCACGCCATTATTCCGACAGAAATTCCGCCTTCGTCCAATCTTAGTAGAGAAGAGAAGCTGGTTTATGATTTGGTAGCGAGACGATTCATTGCTGTTTTTTATCCTGAATGTAAAATTTCGAATACTTTAGTAGAAGGTCAGGTTGGAACGATTCCTTTCAAAGCTTCGGGAAAACAAATTTTGGAACCGGGCTGGAGAATCATTTATGCCAAAGACAAAAAAGAAGAAAAGGACGAAAAAGATAAAGACGAGGAACAGACGATTCCCGAGTTTGTTGCAGGAGAAAAAGGTGACCACGAGCCATTGATTCATCAGGGGAAAACTTCGCCACCAAAACCTTACACAGAAGCAACTTTACTACGTGCAATGGAAACGGCAGGGAAACAGGTTGAAGATGAAGAATTGCGTGAAATGCTCAAGAATAACGGCATCGGAAGACCTTCAACCCGAGCAAATATCATCGAGACACTTTTCAAAAGAAAATACATCGAAAAGAAACGTAAAAATCTCATCGCCACACAAACCGGAATCGAATTAATCGACACGATAGAAGACGAGCTTCTTAAAAGTCCGGAGCTCACCGGAGAATGGGAATCGAAACTCAGAAAAATCGAAAAAGGGGAGTACGAGGCCAATCAGTTCAAAGAAGAATTGATAGAAATGGTTACCGATTTGACCCAAAAAGTTATCAGCGGAAAAGGGAAAGTTATCATTCAGGAAGAAAAAAAAGAAGCTCCAAAAGAAAAAAAGCCAAGAGCGAAAACCGAGATTGTCTGGGAAGAAACACAATGCCCAAAGTGTAAATCTAACAATCTGATGAAAGGCAAAACTGCCGTTGGCTGTTCCGATTATAAAGGTTGTGGTTTCAAAGTTCCATTCGAGATATTAGGAAAAAAATTATCAGAAAAACAACTTCAGGATTTGATTCTGAAAAGCAAAACTTCCAAACTGAAAGGCTTCACGGTAGAACAAGAAGAAGGGGTTTTAATCCTAAATGAAGATTTTTCCATCACTTTAAAATAGAATAGTTACTAAAATAAAAAACCCTTTCAGAGCTTCAAACTCTGAAAGGGTTGAATCGTTTTACTCTCGCAGATTTACAGATTAAGCTGATAAATCTGCAAAATTTGTCACATCAGCGAGAAATAATTTATTTCACAACAATCGCCTTTTTCAAACCACTATCAATTTTATAGTCAGTCGAATTATTGATTTTTACATTTTCAAAAACAATATTCTGAGCGTTCTTGCCAACAATTCCTTTTTTACTCGTGATATTCACATTTTTGAAATAAAGATTTTCAATCAATTTATCAGGTAACCCTGCAAAACTGAATGCTGTTTCAGACGAAGCACAATTCACATTACTCACATAAAAATCGTGGAAATAAGGTACTTTTTCGCCGGTATGTTGTGCTGCTTCACTTTCTTTGGTGCTTCCAACAGGTGCGTCTGCATAGAATGTGTCAAACAAAACTGCTTCCTTAATAATATTTTTCATTTCAATATTATCGATGAAAATTTGGCTCACATCACCACCTCTTCCGGAGTTACTTTTCACACGAATTCCGATGTCGGTTCCATCGAAAGTACAGTTGGAGACATAGATATTTTTCATTCCGCCATCCGTGTTACTTCCGATTACGAAACCGCCGTGACCTTCATTCACAGTACATTCTGCGATGATGACGTTTTGTAGAAGTGCTTCACCGTTTTTCGGCGTTCCACTGGATTTCATACAGATGCCGTCGTCGCCGGCATTCACTTTTGTGTTGTAGATAATCACGTTTTTTGAAGCACTGATGTCGATGCCATCACCATTCTGAGCCCAGCTTGGGTTATAAACGGTTGTATTTCTAATCACAAGATTGGTGATTTGTTTTGGATTAATCACAAACTTTGGCGAGTTTCTGAACGTTGGTCCATCAATCAAAAGATTCGTTACTTTCGAAAGCGTGAACATCATTGGTCTTAGATAATGATGCAGTTGCTGATACATATCAAGCGTTGCATTTGGCATTTTGGTAATCACTTTGGCCAGTTCTTCCCCACGTTTTGCCGCTTCGCTTGGATACCATATTTTCCCGTCGTCACTCAAAACACTTCCGGATTTTGCTACCAGTTCCTGCCATTGTCCTGCAGTCGTCTTGAATTTCTTTACAGGTCGCCAAGCTTCGCCTGCACCATCAAAAATACCTTTTCCTGTAAACGAAACGTCCTTCAGATTATTTCCCCAGATTGGTGGAGTTACTTCAAATTTCCCTGACGAAGTTTCTCTCATCGGAAATTGCTTGATATCGCTGCTGAACTGCACAATTGCACCTTCCTCAACGTGAAAATCGATTTTACTTTTCAATTCGATTGGTCCTGTTAACCAAGTTCCGGCAGGAACAACTAATCTTCCGCCACCGTTTTGAGCAATCGTGGAAATCGCTTTTTCAAAAGCTTTTGTGTTTAATGTTTTTCCGTCGCCAACGCCACCAAAATCCTTGAAGTTATAATCCTTTTGCGGAATTGTCGGCAAAACCATTTCCCCAAATTTGAAAGGTGCTTTCTCGATGTAATAATTGATGTCGTTTTTCTGTGCAGACATCATCGATACCACAGAAAACGCAAGACCTATTAACAGTTTTTTCATTGTTTATCTATGTAATTTATTCTATTCTAAAATTTTGTTTAGGCACCTTAATTCCCCTGCAGTTTATCCTGAGCTTGTCTAAGGGCTCCCAAACCTAACGGAGTGGTTCGACGAAGTCAATCTTTTCACTTCACTTCGTTGCGTAAAAAAGATTTCCGCTCAAGTCGGGTTGCAAGTAATTTTATGTCAAATTAAAGTCTTCGACTCTGCTCCGACTGACAATGTTTATCTTATTAAAGTTAGTATTAGGTTTGTCACACTGAACGGAGTCGAAGTGCCTTTCATAATAATTGAAAGATTTCGGATAAAATTAAACAAAATAACGAATCGTGCAATCGATTGCGCAAAATAAAAAATAACAACACTCGGAAAGTATTATTAAACCTAAGGAAACTCAAAATCGGAATACGCTTTTTTCCACATAATTCTTATTAATTGCTTCAAATTTCTTTAATTTGCAATGCTAAAAATAATTTCAACAATGATTATTCAACCTAGAACAAGAGGATTTATTTGTTTGACTGCACATCCGGACGGAGCGCATCAGGCTGTAAAAAACCAGATAGAATATGTAAAGTCGAAAGGCGAAATCAAAAACGGGCCTAAAAAAGTATTGGTAATTGGTGCTTCCACAGGTTTTGGTTTATCTTCCAGAATTGCTGCTGCTTTCGGTTCAGGCGCATCAACAATTGGTGTTTTCTTCGAAAAACCGGCATCTGAAGGCAAAATGGGAACAGCGGGTTGGTATAACTCTGCTGCTTTCGAGAAAGAAGCACACGCAGCCGGACTTTACGCCAAAAGTATCAACGGCGATGCATTTTCTGACGAAGTGAAAAAAGAAACTATTGAGTTAATTAAAAAAGACCTTGGTCAGGTGGATTTGGTAGTGTACAGTTTGGCTTCCCCAAGAAGAACACACCCAAAAACTGGTGTAGCTTATGCGTCAGTCCTTAAACCGATTGGTCAGCCATTTACTAATAAAACAGTTGATTTTCATACAGGTGTAGTTTCTGATATTACAATTAACCCGGTTGAAAATGACGAAGATATTGCCAACACGATTGCTGTTATGGGAGGCGAAGACTGGAAATTCTGGATAGAAGATTTGAAAGCGGCAGGTGTTTTGGCAGAAGGTGTTAAAACTGTGGCTTATTCTTACATCGGCCCGGAATTAACATTCCCGATTTACAGAAACGGAACCATCGGTCAGGCGAAAAATGATTTGGAAGCAACCGTTCCTGTTTTGAATGGTTTACTGAAAGACCTTAACGGTATATCCTATGTTTCTGTGAACAAGGCTTTGGTGACGCAATCCAGTTCAGCGATTCCTGTAGTTCCACTATACATTTCCTTGCTGTATAAAGTGATGAAGGCTAAAGGAACGCACGAAGGGACAATCGAACAGATGCAGAGATTGTTTGCTGACAGATTATATACTGAAAATGGAGAAGTTTCTTTGGATGAAGCTGGAAGAATCAGAGTGGATGACTGGGAAATGGCAGACGATGTTCAGGCTGAGGTTGCCAAATTATGGGACGAAACAACCACAGAAAACCTTTCCGAAATCAGTGATATAGAAGGTTATAGAAAAGAATTTTTCAATCTTTTCGGTTTCGAACTGGATGGAATCGATTATGAGAAAGATGCTAACGAGAACGTACAAGTTCCAAGTATTGAAGCTTAGATTTTAGACTAAGAGATAATAGACTGATAGATGATAGAATTTTTCAGTCTCATTAATAAACACAAAAACGGCTACTGAAAAGTAGCCGTTTTTTATTGTTGAGACTGAGATTTCATCTCTTTCTGTTTGACATCATAATCGTGAAGAAGGTTATGTTCCGGAGTTTGCTCGATAGCGTGCATTATTTTGTCCAGAATCTGTGTTGCCGATTCATTATCATAATCGATATCCAAAGCCGGTTTGAACTCCATCGTAGGCTTCACACCAGTCACTTTTATTTTCAACCCTTTTTTGTCAAAAGCTCTTCGGAATCCATTAATTTTAATCGGGATTACAACAGGCCTTTGATTTTTAATCAATTTTGCAGTTCCTTTTCTGCCTTGTGCAAAAGCCGAAGTGGTTCCTTGAGGAAAAGTAATAACCCAGCCATTATCTAAGGCTTTCATAATATTTTCAACTTCGGTAAGGTCGACCATCCTGTTTACATTCTGACCTTCTGCTCTCCAGGTTCTTTTTACTGTTACTGCACCGGCGATTTTAAATATCCTTGCAAGGATTCCTTTATTCATCGTTTCTTCTGCTGCAACATAATAGAAATCTACTTTTGGATTCAGAAGATAAACAGGATTTTTTATGGTGTTGTGATAACCATTATTTACGGCACAAAATGCGTGGTACATTGCTGCAACATCAGCAAAGTAAGTCTGGTGGTTGGAGACGAAAAGAACATTGGTATCAGGCAAATCCGTAAGGTTTTCCGTTCCTGAGATTTTCAGTTTATTAAAACCGTTGAATCTTCTGTAAGAAACTAATCCCAGAATGAAAATGATTATCCTCTTCAGAATATAGATGTTTCCAAAAGAATCGGTAAAAATATTTTTTTTTGCCATTGATATTTGATTATAATTTCTAAGGTCGGAAATTACTGCAAAATTAAACATTTTTTAACAAGTTGCTGAACTCGCTCAAAATCATCGAAGTAGCCCCCCAAATGATGTAACCATTAAAATCGATCACAGGAACTTCATAACCTTTCGTAGAGGGTAAAGCCATTATTTTTGGCTGGTCCGGAATATTAAGTAAAGATGAAATCGGGAATTCAATCAATTCAACGGCTTCGGTTTCCTGTAAAAAGAATTCTGGATTTTTCTTGGTATAAGAAACAAACGAATGGACATAGAAATTACTTGGCGGAATATAAATCGGAGACATCTCGCGGATGATTCTTACATAATGTTCATCGATTCCCAATTCTTCGGAAGTCTCACGTTTGGCAGTGTAAGCAAAGTCCGGGTCTTCTTTTTCTCTTTTTCCACCAGGCAGAGAGATTTGTCCGCTATGTCTGTCGTTTTCATTCACGCTTCTTACAATCAGAGGGAAATGCCATTCATTATTCTTTAGATAAAGCAGAATATTAACGGCTGCAAACTTCGGATTTTTGGTCAGGATATCTTCGTAACTGAAAACAGGACGATAAGGCGGAGAATAAATTTTGTGTGCATTTTCGCCCAATAATTCCGCTGCTTTGATATCTCTGAGTAAATCTTTTCCAAAAATCTGCATATCTCAAAGATAAGGAAAATTGTAGATTTGAGGATGTATTTATCAAAAGGCACAATTTTTTTGATTTATAAAACTCAAAAAGTCGCAAAGTTGAATCTTTGCGACTTTTATTATAATTGTTGTTATACTTGCGTCTTTGCGATAGAAAAAATTAAAGATTAATTCCACGTCCTGCATAAAAATCCAAAACCTTGATGCTGAACAGATAATTATATTTTGCCTGGGCGACAGAACCTTGTGAGTTTACATAATTATTTCGGGCAATCGTTACATCATAGATTGTAGAGCGTCCGGCTGCGTAACTTTTCTCCGCAAAATCTAATGCGAGTTTAGTGCTTCTTTCAGCTTCTATCGCAGCCAGATAGACTTCATAGTTAGAATCAGCGTTGAACTGCGCCTGCTGGATATCCTGCTTCAACTGGAATTTCTGTTGTTCGAGATTATTTTTAGCAATCACTTCATTGATTTTAGTTTGCTCAACCTGAAGTTTTGTAATTCCTTTATTGAAAATAGGAATGTTAGCCGACAAACCAATTTGCTGCCCGAAGTTATCTTTGTATTGTTCAAAGAAACTGTGTTCCTTTACATAAGGCGCAGTCGGATTTCCAAAATTTAGGTTATTTGTATACAACTGATTGTTGTAAAGGGATCCAATTCCGGCAGTTGCAGAGATAGTAGGCCAGAAATTAGTTTTAATAACTTCCGTTTGTGCTTCTGCAGCTTTTATTCTTATTTCCGCAGCTTTCACGATTGGTTGAGATGTGTAAGCGATATTCAAAACCTCTTCGACAGATTCGGTTTGTGGCGTCAATTCATCGGGAACTGGAATATCAACGACATCAAAATCTTTATAATTAGGAAGCTGAAGAAGCTGAGCCATTGCAAACAATGCTTTATCCACATTGATTTGGGCTGTTTTCACATTTTGTTTTTCTCTTGCAAGAGACGCCGTCGCTTCTGCCAAAACGGTCTGAGCTGTGGTTCCAACATCTGTTGTTATTTTAGCTCGGTCGTATAATCTTTGTGCATTTTCCATTGCACTTTCAGAGATTTTTTTGATTTCTCTGTTCAACATCACATTCAGATATTGCTGAGCGATTTGAAGAGAAATATTATTTTTAATGGTTTCGATATCCTGTAAACTAGCGTCTAAATCAAAACTATTTTTTCGGATATTTTTTTCAAGCCTTCCATTATTATAAACCAAAATATTAGCGCCTACATTTGCATTATTGTTGAAGTTGTCATTCCTAACACTCGTATTTACAAACTGCGAGTTTCCAAAACTTGCAGTATTTGAAATCGTTCCGGAAACTGAAGGCAGATATTCCTTTTTCGCCATTTCCAGATTTTTTGTCTGTACATCTTTGTTGTAAGCCTGCGCCTGGATTTGCAGATTATTTTTAATTGCATAATCCACACATTCCTGAATCGTCCATTTTTTCTGAGAAAACCCCAAAATGCCCAAAGACAAAAGCGAGATACAAAAAACTTTTTTTAGCATAAAAGAAAAATTATACCCAATAAGACATCGGAATTACAAAAATGTTACGACTGCAATTAAATTTTTTTAAATTTCGATTGAATTTAAAAGTCAAAAATATTTTTTATTTGGCTGTAACAATTTGATATTCGGATTTACTTATAATGTAAAATCCAGGCAATGTCGATTCTGAAAATTGAAGACCTCAACAAATCTTACGATACGGGAAAAAGCAAGCTTCACGTGCTAAAAGGTATTAATCTTAATATCAATCAGGGCGAGTTTGTATCTATTATGGGAAGTTCCGGTTCAGGAAAATCAACGTTGCTAAACATTATTGGAATTCTGGACGAGGCAGATTCTGGAATTTATGAATTAGATGGATTTCCTATTAAACATTTGACAGAAGTAAAAGCTGCTGAATATAGAAGTCGTTTTCTTGGATTTATTTTCCAGTCATTCAATTTGATTAATTATAAAACGGCGTTGGAAAATGTAGCGCTCCCTTTATACTATCAGAATGTTTCCAGAAAAGAAAGAACGAAAAAAGCGGAAGAATATCTGGAAAAAGTAGGCCTCAGACAATGGGCAGAACATCTTCCCAGCGAACTTTCCGGAGGACAAAAACAGAGAATTGCTATTGCAAGAGCGCTCATCACAGACGCAAAACTGATTTTGGCAGATGAACCAACCGGAGCTTTGGATTCTAAGACGACTCACGATATTATGAAGCTGCTTCAGGATATCAACAACGAAGGAAAAACGATTGTTGTTGTAACGCACGAACCCGATGTTGCGGCACAAACCAAAAGAAATGTCGTCCTGAAAGACGGAAGAATAGAGAGCGACGAATTCATCAATCAAATTGTATTATAAGGCTTCGAGATCCTCGATCTGACAAAAATAACAACTATATACCATCAACCAAAAACCAAAGTATGTTTGACTTAGACCGCTGGCAGGAGATATTCAGTTCTATTCGCAGTAATGTATTGCGGACGGTGCTTTCCGGTTTTACGGTGGCGTTGGGATTATTCATATTCATTGTATTGTTCGGGATTGGAAACGGGCTTAACAATTCATTTTCGAAAGCTTTCATGAGAGATGCGACCAATCTTATTATGGTTTTTGCCGGAAAGACAACGATTCCTTATGCCGGGCTGCAATCTGACAGGCAGATTTCATTTAATAATGATGATTTTGATGCTGTTGTAAAACAAAGTGGTAAAAAAATGGAGTACGGTTCGCCAAGATATACCACCAATCTTACCGTTAAATATGGAAAAGAAAGTGGCAATTATCAGATCAATGGTGTTCTGGGTGACGAAAAGTTCCTTGAAAACCGTACAATGATAGACGGACGCTACATCAATCAAATGGATAACGAACGTAAGCAGAATGTCGCTTCTATCGGCAGAATGGTTTGGCGGGATTTGATACGCGACGGAAACCCGATTGGAAAATCTCTGGAAATCAACGGGACAATGTTCAAAGTCGTTGGTGTTTTTGAAGATCCTGGTGGCGATTGGGATGAGAGACATATTTCGGTTCCGCTTTCTACACTTCAGCAGATGAAAAAAAGTTCGGACACTATTAGTACGATAATGCTGTCTTATGACCAAAAACTGACACCAGACCAAGCCGTGGAATATGGTAAAGAAATAGAAAAAAATATCAGAAAAAGACACCAGATTTCTCCGGACGATCAGCAGGGAATTTTCGTTAATAATAATGCGGTCAATACTAAAGATTCTTTTGCATTCGTATTTGTAATTACTGTTGTTGTAGGATTTATCGGACTTGGAACTTTATTAGCAGGAATCATCGGTATCAGTAACATAATGGTTTATATCGTCAAAGAAAGAACCAAGGAAATTGGTGTACGAAAGGCAATTGGTGCAAAACCTGCCGGAATAGTCGCTTTGATTTTACAGGAAAGTATCGTTATTACGGTAATTTCAGGATTAATAGGGGTAGGACTTGGAGTCTTGGCTTTAAATCTCATCGGTAACCGGCTGGAAGAATATTTCATTACAGAACCTTCTGTTGGGTGGGGGCTGATTATAGCGGCGTTTTTCTGTCTTGTTCTTTCGGGAACCATTGCAGGATTTGTTCCGGCTTACAGAGCATCCAAAATAAAACCTATTGAAGCTTTGAGAGCGGAATAATAAAAATTATCAACTAAAGATGAATATACTTTTTAAAAGAGATACCTGGCAGGAGATTTATTATTCCCTTCGGAATAATAAGCTGAGGACTTTCCTTACGATGATAGGCGTAGGTTGGGGTATGTTTTTGTATGTCAGTCTTTTGGGTGCGGCAAAAGGAATGGAAAATGGTTTCAATAAGTTGTTTTCCGGCTTTGCTACCAATTCTATTTTTCTTTGGTCACAAAGTACCAATATTCCGTATGAAGGATTTCCGAAAGGCAGGGCAATGAGTCTTCATCTCAAGGATATCGATTATCTTCAGAAAAAGATTCCGGATATAGACTACATTTCTCCGCAAAGTGTACGCGGAAACTTCGGGACGCCGGGCGACCAGATTTCCAGAAACGGAAAGAAAAATACCTATATGATTACGGGTGATTTTCCAGTTGGTAACCAGATTTCCAAGAAAAAATTATTGTTCGGAAGATATATTAATGATGCTGACATCAGTGGCAAGAAAAACGTCATTGTGATAGGAGAAGAGGTTTATAAGAATCTTTTTGATGCCAAGAAAAATGAAAACCCGATAGGAAAGTCGGTGAATCTCAAAGGGATTTTCTTCTCTGTTGTTGGTGTTTTCCGTGTAGGAAAAGGGGGCGGAATGGAGAATGACCGTTCAGCGTACATTCCGTTTTCCACTTATTCGGGACTGTATAATGAAGGGGATAAGGTTGGTTTCCTTGCTATTGTAGGAAAGCCTAATGCCGATGTCTCCGTCATAGAAAGCAAGGTGAAAGATGAATTGAAAAAAATCAATCACGTTTCGCCGGAAGATACCAATGCTTTCGGGAGCTTTAATCTCGCTAAAGAATTTAAGAAGCTCACAGGTTTTCTTACAGGGATGCAATTATTAACAATTATTGTCGGGACATTAACGATTTTGGCAGGCGTTATTGCCATCTCAAATATTCTCCTAATCACAGTAAAGGAAAGAACTAAGGAAATCGGAATCCGTAGAGCGTTGGGCGCAAAACCAGCGGAAGTACGAAACCAGATTCTTCTGGAAAGTGTCGTGATTACTTTGTCCTCAGGATTACTGGGATTTTTATCCGGAATTTTCTTGCTGATGATTCTGAATATTGCCACGATGAACAACGATTCATTCCCATTTTATAATCCGACGGTTGATTACAGCAATGTATTCACAGCAATGGGAATTATGATTTTCCTTGGATTGATTATCGGATTGATTCCGGCGCAAAGAGCGGTGAAAATCAGACCTATCGAAGCATTAAGAACGGAATAATAAACTAATAATAAACAATTTATCATTTATAATTAAAAAAACTATATTTCTACATAATGGAAAAGAAGAAAAAATTTACATTCAAAAAAGCGATTTCCATATTTTTGGGATTGATTTTGGTGCTGGCTGTGGTTGGCGGAATCGGGTATCTTGTCAAATCCAATTCTAAGGAGAATGAAGTGTTTCTAACGAGAAAACCAACGATCCAGAATCTTGACGATAAAGTTATGGCGACGGGAAAAATAGAACCGCGCGAAGAGATTGAAATAAAACCAAATATTGCCGGGATTATCCAGACCATTAATGTAAAAGAAGGCGATAAAGTAGAAGCCGGACAACTGTTGGCAACTATCAGAATTGTACCTAATATCACTGAGGTTAACAATGCAACAATGCAAATCAATAATTCTCAGATTCAGCTATCAAATGCAAAAATTAATGTTGAAAATCAACAAAAGCAATATGAGATGCAGGCAAAATTGTACAAGCAAGGTGTGATTTCCAAGCAGGAATATATCACAGCTCAGCAACAATTGGAAACCACATTGCAACAGCAGAAATTAGCCAGTCAACAACTTAATGCAGCTCAGAAACAATTACAGATCGTGAGAACAGGTGCAACACCAGAATTACAAAGCATGGCAACCACTCAGATCCGTGCAAAAGCCGCCGGAACTGTTTTGGAAATTCCTGTGAAAGTGGGAAGCCAGGTAATTGAGGCGAACTCCTTCAATGCCGGAACTACAATCTGTTCTATCGCGGATCTCAACTCCTTGATTTTTAAAGGTGATATTGATGAAGCGCAGGCTGGAAAACTGAAACAAGGAATGGATATGAACGTGGTCATCGGTGCTTTGCAGAACAAAAAATTTCCAGGTAAAGTAACCCTGATTGCACCAAAAGGAAAAGAGGAAAGCGGTACAATTAAATTTGCTGTGGAAGGTGATGTTTTCAACAAAACCGGAGAATACATCAGAGCGGGATTCAGTGCAAATGGTGAGATTTTGCTGAGCTCTCAGAAAAATGCATTGCTTTTAGATGAGTCTCTGATTCAGTACGAAAAAGGGAGTAACAAATCTTTCGTAGAAGTAAAACAGCCTAACGGAAGTTTCAAGAAAACTTATGTTAAATTAGGCGCAAGTGACGGTATCAACGTTCAGATTCTTTCTGGAATCGATAAAAATGCTGAAGTAAAAGTTTGGAATCCTTCCGATAAAGATAAAGAAGAGCTGAAAGATAAAAAGAAATAATAGACCTTTAATTATAATTGTTAAAGAATCCGTCTCGTTTTTATAGCGAGACGGATTTTTTTATTATTAATGCCAAAACAAAAATCCTGCAAAATCAAAATAATTTGCAGGATTTTTCAGTTTATATAGAGAGTAATTCTTACATTGGTCCTTGCTCATCACCGCCAGTTGCATTGGAGTTGATGTCTTTTTTACGCTTCGGTTGTTCTACTTTTTCACCCTGTTTGAATTTGTAAGTGAAAGAAAGTGCAAACTGTCTTGGCTGCCATTGCATATAATTTTCTGAAGTGAAATCACCATTATAATTTACCATTCTCATTGCTCTTGTATTGAAAACATCCTGAATGTTGAAAGAGATTGTTCCGTTTCCATTTAAAACTGTTTTAGATGCACCAAAGTTAACGGCATACATAGATTGTCTGTCTTGGCTAGCAGTTTTTCTAGGTCCGCCATAGAATCCTTGTACTTGGAAACTCAATGTTTTATCCAATTTGAAAGTAGAAGTTAATCTGGATCTCATAGAAACTCCTTTTCCTTCAAAAGATAGTGGCTGTTTCATTGGAACATCCGTAGTAAAATAGGTTCCTGTTGTACTATAACGGAATCCATCTACGTTCCCTAAGAATTTTAGCCATTTGGTAGCATCCCAAGTGAAGTTGACTTCCAAACCTATTCTGTCATCGGTTCCTACATTGACTGGCTTTGTATGAACAACGATTTGATCTTCGTCATTGATTTTTTCTAGCTGACTATAGGTAATCGTTTTTACATCATCTGTCTGATGTCTGTAATAAAGAGTAGGGTTGATAGTAAAACTCTTTTTAGAAATACTATAACCTACTTCGTAAGCATCGACATAAGATGGATTAAGATCTATATTACCATCAAAGATGTTTAGGTTATTATTATAATTCGGATTTGGAATCATAAAGAAAGAACGAGGTCTATCAATTCTTCTCGAATAATTTACAAGAAACTGGTTGTCTTTAGAAATCTCGTAACTCAAGAAAACACTTGGGAAAACATTATTGTAATTTTTCTTTCTGTTATCTACTGGGTTGGTTCCTAGTAAGTTGTGGTAGTCGATGGTTATATTTGACAATTCATCTCTCAATCCAACTTGGTAACCTAATTTTCCAATTTTACTTTTGAACTGAAGATAAAATGCATTAAACATTTCCTTATAATTGGCAGTGTAAGAATATAAACCTAAATAAACTAAATCAGGATTTTTACCAGTACTTTCCTGAACCATATTATTGTAATCATTCTCGTTAACATCCAGTCTGTAACCTGCACTCAAACTAGAGTATTCACCAATTGGTAATTCATAATCCACTTTTCCAACCAACGTTTTATTGATTGTTTTTTGATTGATGATGTTCAATAGATTGAAAGCACTATTTTTCGTTTCATCAATTCCGGTAAAGTTATTAGATCTGTTTCTTTGAAGACTTAATGCTAAGGAAATATTTTGTCCCTTATCATCAAACTTGTGATCCAATCCAAAATCTCCTTGAAAAGCCAAATTGGAGTTTCTTCCAGTATTTAATCTTTGAGTGAAAATAGGTGACGTTCCAAAAAATTGTTCGTCAATATTGGTATATCCATTACTGTCATTGTTAAAAGTTCTCACAGTACCAGAAGCATTGACAGATGTTTTTTCATTAATATCATAGAGTAATCCTGTGGTAGCATTGTAGTTTTCACCTTTACTTTTCGTAATTGCATTAGAATATCTGCTGGAAAGGTCGCCAGTTTCACCATCGAAATAATTAATAGTATTTCTGTTAGTATTTTTAGATTCTCGATAGCCGCCACCGCCATTTACAAAAACTGTCAAGTCACCTTTTCTCCAACTAAGATTGGTGTTAAGGTTGGTCTGTGGAAGATAACCCAAAGTTCCAGTGACACTTCCGTTAAATCCGGCTTTTTTACTTTTCTTAAGGATAATATTCAGAATACCGGCAGTTCCACTTGCTTCAAATTTTGAAGATGGGTTGGTAATCACTTCAATTTTTTCGATTTGGTCCGCAGGGATACTTTGTAAAGCATTTGCTCCGTCATCAATTCCTAAAAGGGCAGAAGGTTTTCCGTTAATTAGAAATTTAACATTACTACTTCCCCTCATAGAAACGGATCCATCTGTGCCAACTTCTACTGAAGGGACGTTTGATAGTACATCTTGTAAACTTCCTCCTTTACTAACAATGTCCTGTGAAGGATCATAAGTTTTTTTATCCAATTCAACTTTGTAAGGTTTTGTTGACTGTGCAGTAATCACAACACCCTGGATATCGGTTGTATTATTAAGGTTGGCTTTTCCGTCAGAAACAATAACGAAAGGCGCAATGGCTCCAGCTTTTTCAACTCTGATGGTTTGGGTGAATTTTTTGTAATCAACCGCTTCAATGCTTACGTCATAGCTTCCTGGAGCCAAATCTAATTTATAGTTTCCGTCAGCATCTGCCAATGCAGCATCACTCAATTGAGAATTTTGTTGATTTTTAAAAGTTATGGATGCATATCCAACACCACCATTTGCGTCTTTTACATTTCCAGAAATAGTCATCTTCTGCTGTGCCATAATAAAGCTTGCAGCACCGACTGTCAGTGCCAGTCCGAAGATTTTTTTCTGAATTACATTTACAATTTCCGTTCGTTCCATTATTGTTTATTTTCGCTTTTTGCTCTTTATTTTATTTGTCTGCTGTCCAGCCAGTCTTGGTACGCTTTCGCATTTCTGGCGTGTTCCGCATCATTATCCGTGAATTTATGATAACCGGGTCTTGCCGGGTCTGCGCACATAAAGATGTAGTTGTTCTTTTCTGCATCTAAAACAGCGTTCAGGGAGTTTTTATCTACGATGCAGATTGGTCCCGGCGGAATGCCTTTGTTTGCATAGGTATTATAAGGAGAAGGCTCTTTCAGGTATTTATAATAGACCCGTTTGATTTTCTGGGTGAAGTTGTTAGCTTTGTTCACAGCGTAGATCACAGTCGGGTCACTTTGGAGCTTCATTCCTTTTTTATAGCGGTTGATATAAAGCCCGGCAACTGTTCTCTGCTCATCAGGTTTGCCCCCTGTTTCTTTATAGACCAGCGATGCGAGAGCATAGATTTGATCTCTTGTCAATCCGGATTGTTTTTCTTTTTAGATTCTCTCGGCGGTCCAGAAATCTTTGTAATCTGATTCGAATTTCTCAAAGAATTCTTTTGGCGTTACCGTCCAGAAAAAATCGTAAGTATTGTTAAAGAAATATTTTTTAAGGTCTTCAGCATTCTTATAGCCTTTGTTAACAGCAATTTCATCCAGTTTTTTGACAAACTTTGCAGAATCGATTTCTGTTTTTTTAGTAACTCTTCCCACCATTTGGTACACATCGTCAAAGTCCTTGATTCTGAAAGAATTTGGAGTCTGATTGCCGGCGATGATCATATTCGTGATTTCGCGGTTGTTCATTCCGGATTTCAGTTCGTATCGGCCTGGTTTGTAATTGTCTTTAAGGTTTTTATCGTCAGCAATACTTGCAAAATTGTCCTGATTCTTGATAAAGGGAGAGATTGAATCCAGAATTTGCTTATAAGAAGAATGATGCGGAATCAAAACAAATCCTTCTTTTTCTACATTATTTCCAAGATATTTATTGTAAAATCTCAATCCAAAAAAAACCAGGATTGCCACAAATACAACAGATATGATAAGAATTATTTTTTTCATAGTTTGAAATCTCAGGCTTTTACAAATTAATATTTCCTTTAAAAACCTGAACCGCAGGGCCTTCCAGCCAAATGTTTTTGAATCCTTCTCCATCTTTTTCGGCATAAACTTTCAAGTTGCCGCCCATTACTTTAATTCCAACAAACGTTTGATTATTATTTTTCATAAAAGTTAAAGCTGCAGCCGTAACTCCGGTTCCACAACTGTAGGTTTCATCCTCGACACCACGTTCATAGGTTCTGACAAAAAGTTCTTTGTCAGACAATTTTTCCACGAAGTTAACATTGATTCCTTCCTGCTTATAAGTTTCAGAATTTCGGATTTCGTTGCCGTTTTTGTAAACATTATAATTATTTAACATTTCTACGTACTTAACATAATGTGGCGATCCTGTATTGAGAACGAAATCATTTCCATCCGTATGAATGTTGTTAACATCGCCCATTTTCAATTTTACAGTGCCGTTCTTTATTTCCGCTTCGTGGATTCCGTCAATAGCAATGAAAGTCGTCTTATCCTCGATCATATCCAGAAAATGAGCAAAGGCAACAGAGCAGCGTGCACCGTTTCCGCAAAAACTTTTGGATCCGTCGGAATTATAATAATCTACTTCAAAATCAACATCTTCTGCAGAATTAATTTTAATTAATCCGTCTGCACCAATGCCGAATCTGCGGTCGCAAAGTTTCTGTATGTTTTCGATAGAAAGATCATCCCATTCTCCTAAACGATTGTCTATCATCACAAAATCATTTCCTGTTCCTTGATATTTATAAAATTTCATTATTTATTTGTCTGATTTTTAAATATTTATTTTGATTTTTCTAATCCAAAATCAAGCCAGTAAAAATACTCAATTTATAAGGATTTCAATCTTGATATTTGTTATTTAAATTCGCTCTAAATCTCAAAAGAGTTGGAATCAAAATAATAGAATTTCTCAATCTCTCGATATTAATAATTTTTAATAATATATAGCTATCTTTGTTCATTGAAAATGAAGGAAGAACAGTTACTCGCTCTCATTATAAAAGCCAGGGATAAAGATCAAAAGGCTCAGACACAACTCATCAATATGTTTTGGGTTGATGTTTTTTCTTTTGTGATGAATAGGGTAAAGGATGAAAATGATGCTGATGAGATTACGGTTTCGGTCTTTTCAAAAGTTC
>Ga0097678_1001848_pt1 | contig 19468 bp, 21 predicted proteins | sample ThiBiot_500_plan_2_FD_72847 | JGI IMG/M metagenome (GOLD analysis project Ga0097678, IMG submission 72847) | Wastewater bioreactor microbial communities from Cape Town, South Africa - Thiocy_expt_500_plan - 1398105537976 (version 2) (version 2) ...
CAAGTCAACTTGCCCTCTAACGAGCGTGCAATCTTCGAGATCGAGAAATGGATCGCCGACATGGACAAGTATATGGCTGAACATCGCAATCTTGGTACTGCGATTACCCGCACTATCGAAGATGCTCAGAATGTTTTGCGCGCTTTCATCAACGTGATCCGCAAAATCAATAAGGGAGAGCACTTCCAAAAACTCACTCATTATGCTGCTTTAGAGATTTATTCTGCCGTCAAGGCCAAGTAAGTCATCGCAATACAAATCCTAGAAGAAAGGCGATCTGTTTTTAGTTGAAATTTCACCGCTTTACTTGGATCCCTCCCAAAAAATTGGATTTTCAGACCTATTCAATTACTAAAAAGTTCTGATCATAATTATTACAGTGAGAACAATGTTCGCTCTTCCAAGACGAAGCGAGTTATTAGCCGCCGCGAATCCCGTCGTGCTCAAAAAGACGCGCGCCGCATGGGTAAAGGCATCGGTATGGCCGCTAAGCAATTGGTGCTGAACGGCAAGATGAGACGCATGGTTCTCGATTTGGTTGATATCGTTCAAGATATCGTCAATGCAGGTATGGGCAAGAAGGACAAGACCGCTCAAGCCAAAGTCACTACCACCACTACCACCACTGCTCAAATGCCTATTACCACTCAATCTGTTGGTACTGCCATGCCTTACGTCTCCATGATTCCTTCTACCGACCTGAATGCCGAGGCCACTGTCACCACTACCGGTCCTGATGGTTCCGTTTTCGTAGAGAGATTGCCAGTTCAAACTTTACCCACGACTGGCTACGCTTCTGAAGTCTACGTGGCCCCAGTTGCTCCAGTTCAAATCGCCGAAACAGTAGTCCAAAGTGTCGTAACTGAAGGAATGCCTCAAGCCGGCTCTACCGTCACTCAATCCAAGGTCATGCGCAGAATTTCCCCTGAGCATCGCCAGGAGTTGGCTCGCAGAATGCTGCGCATTTTAACCGAATTGAACAAGAACGACGATGTTGCCCGTGGAATTCGCTCAATGATCAAGTTGATTGACATGGCCGTCAATCTCGCTAACAAGAACACTAAGAAGGTTGCCTCCAAGGGTACTGAGCTCAAGGAGACCAACTTACGTCTTGCATTCGATGAATTGATGGCTCTCTTCGGATACTTCGCTCCTAACGGAGACATGAAGTCAATCCTCAGAGAAAGCAAGAATCTCGTTAACTCGCTCCGCAAAGACGACCGCACCCGCCACATCTTGCGCGAGTTCCGCGACTTGATCGAGAGCAGTTTGAAACACCCCGATCGTGTCAACGAAGAGCAGCTTGTTTTGCGCATTGAGCGCCTAATTGACGACTCCACCAACTTGACTGAAGACTACGTCAACAGAACTCGCGTTGTTTTGAAACAATGGCGCAGACTCTTCAAGAACATTGAGCGTGATGAAGATTTGTTGCGTTTGCAATCATCTGTTAGCCGCATGTTCGAGAACATCTTCCCTTATCAACATGGCCGTCCTGCTCCCAACGTTCAATTGTTCAAGGAAATTGGCATGTTCCTTGGCCCCTACTTGAGCCACAAGATGCGCAAGATGCCTTTGCCGTCTGTCAGCGGATCCACTAGCGTCATTGACTTTGCCCTTAGTGGTATGAAGTTGGACATGAAGGACTTCTTGCCCGAGCAATTTGACGTCGATGTTCGCTCTCGCTCCATCTTCAATGTCAAGCACCACGCTGGCGTTGCCTTCCATCACACTCGCCTCTATGTGTGCATTCGCGACATCTCTTTCACTTTGAAGAAGTTCAACTACATGTTCCACCTCAAGAAGTACATGAAGATGCGCTCTCAAGGCCGAATGACGGTTGGTGTGCACGGTGCTCGCTTGACCGCACAAATCGACTTGATAGTTCCCAAGAAGGGTGACGTCCCCGTCTTCTACATGCGCAAGTTGAGATTGAAGCTCAAGCACTTGAAGTTCAGAGCTCACAAAGGTGCCAAGCACGGTAGCTTGATGAACAGCGGCTTCAGTATTGCTCACCCCACCGTTCTCCGCATCCTTCGTACTCGCATCAACAAGCAGCTCAGAGTTATGCGCAAGAAGGTCGAGAGACAAGTCAACATTATGTTGCTCGATGCTCACAACAACGCTATTGAACGAAGACGTAACGCTCGCAAGGCCCGTCGCGCTTCCCGCAAGGCCCGAAAGCAAGCTTCAGTGCAAACCACTGGTCTCCGCCCAGCCACGACTACCACCACGACCACTGCCCCGACCAGGAATGCTGCCCCTGAGCAACGTCAAAAGCATCGCAAGCACCGCGAACACGACACGGTCATCGTCACTGAACGTCCTGCGCCAGTCGTCAACGCTCCCATTCAACAAGAGCGCCCAGTTGTAGTCACTGCCACCTCTCCATATCCTGGTGGTACTGTGCAAAAGACAGAGACCAAGACTACTGCGCCTGGCAAGATGATCGTTTCGGAAGACAAAGAGATCCTTGCACCTGAATTCCAATCTGGCGTCCGATCTGACTACGCTGCTTAAATAGAGGATTAAATTTAATTAACTGTACATACGAAAAATTATACATAAAAATTTTTGATAGCTTATAAATAAACACGTATTTATTATTATACCTATAGTTTGATGATTTTCAATGCCTTTCGTGAGGCAACAATTTTAATAGAAACTTCTCTGTTCTGCTTGTAAAATTTTGATTTGTAAAACCGCAGAAACTACCACAATGCAACGGGCAGTTTCGTTTGTTTGTCGACGAGCTGCTTTAGTACCCAGGCCTGTTTCCTTGTCACTTTTTGGTACCACTCGCAGAAATTTGCGTAAACAACCCAGATCTTCCCTCAAGATCTCGAACTTGACTAAGATCTCAAGCCTCACCCCAAGATCTTTCTATTCAACTCATTTCGGCAGTACACAAAAGGAGAGAGAAGGCGATCCTGCAGTCAGATCATTGGACGAGTTGCCAGGTGCATTGAATGAACTCAAAGCAGTTTGCAAAACCCCTCGCGATTTAATTCGCGCACTCGTGACATTATTTGTACAATACAGAGTTTCTTTTGGACAAGGCACCAGGAGCGCCTACGAGGATGGTGAGCACCGAAAAAAAAAATAATTAAATAATTTGCTTTAAACAATGAAAATGATTCAATATTATAACAATAACTTTTTGTTACAATGGAATATTTATAATTTTTCATTGACGTTTTTTAACCACACTATTTTTCTTTTTGTTGGATCCCTTAAATTTTTTTTTTAACGCCAATTCTTTTGTTACAGCATATACATTAGTGTTTGGGGTACTTAGCCTCCCCCTCACAGAACAAGACGATACAGCGGATGCCCTCTTTTTGGATGGCGCACTCGCCCCCTCAGAAATAACCAAAGTAATGCAAGCCGTGACTAATCGCATCGCCAAACGTGTTCCTACGGCTTATTTAATACGACAAGCGGTGTTTGGACAGTTCAGTTTCTACGTAGATCCACGAGTCATCATTCCCCGTTCGTACATTGCCGAGCTGTTAACAGTAGACGATTATCACCAACAAATCATTTCTCTGATGAAAGGTCACGAGGTCAAGTCGGTACTCGATCTGTAAGTAACATAGTGGAATATCTATTAAGGAAAATGCGTTGACAAGTATGGTAGTTGCACTGGATCCGGCTGTCTAGCTATTATGGCAGCCACGGCATTTCCTGGCGCTGAAATATACGCTGCTGACATTTCAGATGACGCTCTCAAGGTTGCACGAATCAACGTCGAAGCTTATGGACTCTCTGATCGCATAAAGCTAGTCAAATCAGATCTGTACTCAGGACTCGCAGGCAAGAGATTTGACCTTATTATTTCCAACCCTCCATACGTGTCCGCCGATCGCATGCGAAACTTGCCCCTCGAGTTCCGCCACGAACCCACTCTGGCCTTGGACGGAGGCCCGGATGGCCTGTCGCTGATTCGTCGGCTCGTCATCAGCAGTCGAGATCACATGTCACAGAATGGCCTGCTCGTGGTTGAAACAAGCGGACACAAGCCAGTAGACATCGCCAAGCAGTTTGCTTTGTTGCAACTTCACTGGCTCGAGACGAGTGCTGGGACCAATGAAGTCATGGCCATTCGTTCCGTTGTTGGTCAAAGCTATGAAGTTCCTAAGAAGGGTAAAGACGTTAAAGTCGACACAAACAACAACAACAACACTGCACCGCCGAAGAAGAACGAAGAAGAGGTGCGAAGTGACAAAGAGCCCAAACAAGGTGTGGGCCGTGTTGTGTTCCTCGATCACACCGAAGTGGAGGATGTCGAAGATGATGTAAATACTCAGCAACAAGTGACTGCGTCGGAAAAGCACAGATCCGCCGTATCACCGAACGAAGTTGCATCCAATAAGACATATTCGATCTCGAACGGACTGCATTTCTCAAAGAATAAGACAAAGAGAGATAAGCCTCACAAGTTCAGTAACTTCCATCAAAAACAAAGACATAGGAAATAGCTTTGTTGTAATAAAACCTTGCGAATATTCATTACCAAGCCTGGTTTTCACTAAATGCCAATTATTATCTGGTAAAAAAAATAATGCGTGTTTTTATTTTTCCGTTTTTAACGGGTACACCGGTGCATTTTTAGCAAGTATCATTTCGCAGCGAACAACGAACCAACAATGCGGTTTTTAATATTTTTAGTATTGTTAAGTGTTATATCATTTGTTTGCTTGCAAGAAACACATCTGGTTCGAATTTTGACTGATGCGCAGTGCAAACGTAACCAAACATTGTGGCACGTCGATACCAACACATGCTACCTACTGGAAGATAATAATCTTAGTATGAAGGTAATTTAACCCAACGTAAGACTTTAATAACCAATTTTCAGATCACACTCGACTCTTCAATCGTCAGTCGGTGTTATTATAACAACACTTATGTCAAAGGATGTAGTAATGCGAATTTTATGCAAGAAACGTCGAAATTAAAACGTTAGGTAATTATTTACAACAAATAAAATACTCGAAACTAATTGTTGGCCTCGCAGGACAATGCTATCCAGTCCTGAAATCACCTTTTGGAGTAATTTGGTTAATATATGAAGGAGGAGAACCAGATCTCCATCGAGAAGAGCATTTACGTAACAAAATAAATATTGTTTAATACGAGCTTTCAACCGAACACCATGAAAGGCGCACTAGAAAAAGCACAGGGCTGGTTATCAGTCCCTATACAAGTACCTCAGGCCTCGATTTTCAAGCACCTGTTTGTAAAAGCAAATCTGACGACCCCCAAAGCGCAAAAGAAATTCCATGATATGGTATCATTTGAAGACGTTGTACTTGATCGGTCTATATTTGTCACCAATCTTACATTTGATTGCACGAAAGAAGATCTCGAATCAATATTTTCAAAATTCGGATCAATTGAACAAATTAAATTGGATAGCTTCTACGATGTGGAAAAAAATAGAGAAACTTTGGGAATAATTTCTGTAAGTTATCTCTAATGTTATAATTTTTGTGAGCACGCAGATCGCGATCCCGAATCCACTTCCGCTTCAATATTTAGTTAATTAATAATTGATAGACCACCATGTCAATATCGAAGCGACGAGAGCTCGAACAAAGTTATCAACCAAGCAAACTGCCCTTCAGCAGCGCAGGGTACGCATTCATCAGCTTTACAGACACAGATGCAATCGAAAACGTTAAACAAGTGAGCAAAAAAAAATGCTACGAAACATCGGTCCCAGATTCTGACTCGGTTTTCAGGCAAAGAAAAGCGATTTTGTTGGCAAGTGTGAACGAGGAGCAGAACAACGCGGGTTGAAGAAGTGGCTTAGTGAACACAAGAAACTAACGCAAATCAACACGGCCAATTTGCAGAAGGAAGTTGATCAGTGGATGTTTGAATATGAAAAGTCTAAAGAAGAGGTATGTGTCGCGTTGTTTTACGTTAAATTAACTGGCGTGAAGGAGCGGATCCGCAATGAACAGATGGAGACCGACGATGATGGCTGGACCACTGTTACAACGAAGAAGAAGAGTGGACGAGACGCAAAGCCAGGGGTATGATTTACGATTCAATATTACTGAATCTAATCGCATACTGGTTCAGCGAATTGGTGCTGCGAGCATGTCGCAAGAACAATTGGTCGCAACATTTCAAGAGAAAGAAACGAACAAACACAAACAAGACTTTTATCGCTTCCAAACTCGCGAAAACAAAGTCAACCGTACGTAGTTAACCACGTGATTATTTAAAGAATGGTATTAATTTTGTCTGCAGGGCTTGTACAATTACGAAAGAAATTCGAAGAAGACAAACAACGCATTGCGAAGATGAAAGAAGGCAGAAAATTTAGACCGTATTGAATATTATCGAATGTGAATAAAAGATTAAAAAAAAGAAGAAGGGTGTTTATTAATGTTACAAATGGTGTTGAAGGTGAACTTATTTCATGCCTTGTTTCTTCCACTCAGAAAACAATAAACTGAGAATGGCTTCAGTCGCACTCTTGGCTGTGGTAAACAACGTGTTGGGAATATTGGCAGAGCTGTTCAGTGCGTCTTCAATGTCGTTCTTGATAAAGGCTTCAAAGCCCAATGGCATTGTGGCAATATTTTCGTCGGCAATGAAGATGTTGAACAAGCGTTGTGCTTCTTTGCGCATCTTATCTTGTTCATTGACCGAGTCGAGCTTCTCGAACTCGAGCACTTCCTTGAAAAACAGCAAGTTTTCAAACGCGACCATCTGCATCAAATAAGTTTGGAACTCTTTCATCAGCTCTTCGTCCTCGAACAAGTCCATAAATTCTTTCTCGCTGCGCTTTTTCTTCGTTCGTTCGACTCTGAGCGTGCTGTTTCTGCTGCTGCCACCACTGCTCTTGGTTTTGGGATCTCGAATCTTAATGTTCGTACCAGAGCGCGCTGGCGGTGTCTCTTCTCCGGTGGAGGCTTTCTCTTTACTGGAGTATTGTTGCGACAGTGCATTTAATCGTTGCTGCTCGATGGATGGTAAGGTCAACAAGTAGGTGTACACCGGCTCCACAACGGGAAAGTTGTAGTCTTCGGACTGATATCTCAATACTTCGGTAATCTTCGTGAATAATGACTCGCGCTTCTGGAAGTTGATAAGCCCTTCTGGAGCCTTGATCGTCACTTCTTCGAGTGCTGAAAGCTCGGTCAAAGTACGTCCGATGAAGGGGATAGCTGGTAACTGAGCTTTTGAAAGTTCTTCTTTGTAAAATGCAAAACTCTGGGAGGGGTCAATGATCTTCATGAGCTCAGATAATTCCTGCCGCTATGTTAGACCACACATTTAAACGATCATAGGGAGCATACTTGAGTCTTTTGCGGAGAAATTAATGAATAACTCTTCTTGAGTTTGGCTACAGCTGTCATCATTAATCCGCCGACGACTGCCATCAGACCGGCAAAGTTATTCAAAGATTTTAAGTGCTGAAAGTTAACGTTAGAGTACCGCATTATGAGGATTTAAGTCGTTACCTCCGCCACAGAAATCCATTTAGATATTGCCCGAGCACGATTTGCCACATCAGTGCGTGCCAAAATAGTGCTAGCCACCCACATTGTAGTCTTGTTTGCATTCTCGATAAGTCGGACGACGTTCGGAGCGCGGTATTTCTTCTCGTCTTTATTCCATGCCAAGTCTAGCAGTTCAATGGGCTTTGAATCGGTTAGCAAGCCTGCATCGAATAACACAGAGACTTACTTCAATAGCTTTGAAGTACTGAAGGTCGAGGAGTGTGAGTTGTTGAGCGATAGTCTGTTCTGCCATGCGATCAATCAAATCATAGGGCGATACAAAAGGTTCCAGGATTTTGAGTTGCGACCGCGATTCGATCCTGTTAAGTATCGATTCGTAGCGGCGAAGTGAGGACTAGGAACTGTCAATAGGCTGCAGAACCGTTACTCTATAATTCTTACCTTGTTCTCTATTTCTTTTAAGATCGAGTTAGCCAGGTCCGGTACTTCCTCCGCATTGTCGGTGGCAAAGGTTTTGATGCGGTTGAGCGTAGTGTCATCCAAATCCGTATAGAAGATCTCCACCCAGGACCTGAGGAACGTTACCGCTCTGATCTTGATCGTCTTAGCAGCGTCAGCTTCGATGGACGACATTTTCTCAGGGGGAACCTAACAGCAGTTAATCAACGTGTAGCTCGCTATTGACCCTTACATTGTAACGCTCTATAACTTTGTCGAGCAAGGTCGAAGGGGAGGTGAATGTGCGGTAGGTCATCAACACTGTTCGTACAAAGCGCTCAATGACAACTATGACACGAGCTCGTTAATACTGATTGTAACGTAGTATTTCTGTCGCTGACTCACTATTTTTGTCGGGTGTTGTTACGGTCTTAACGATTTGATTTAGGGAGCCAATTGCTTTGCGCGAAGTATTAGAGTTGGGGTTTGGTAACATTATATTAGAACGAGAAGAAGTTAGTTGCAGTGACCTTTCGCCTTCGATATCAACTTCTAGGGGGGGTGAATTGTCCTCCCATATACTCTTCAATTTCTAACAAGAGTTAAAAATCTTGCACCTCCACGGTGGGTAATTTACTTACTTGCTCATTTTCAGCTGGAGCTGATTCATCAGAGTCCTCAATATAAATTTCGTCAGTATACCGAATATACTTGGCTGTCTCCGAGGCACACAACAATGTTTTGATGGTGCTGACCAACGAATTGACCAGCGAAACCAATTGCAATAAAGAAGTATCGTCCGCGATCATTTTCAAACTACATAACAGCGATACTAATTGAGTCGTTAGCGACCGCAAATTACTCGTGCCGGTTGTAATGAAAAACTGCAGCCTGTAACTAAGTTAGCATTGGACAAATCACTTAATCATTGACGAACCACTTCTCAACCAGGCGCGAGTTGTCTTTAACTTCTGAAGCCACTAATATTCGTCTATCCGGTTGACCTTTGCTTCCCGTTTCTTTGACCAAATCACAACACTGCTTGTAAACCAATTCGACCGCAACTGAAGAATTGCGACTAAGAGTAGGTCCGAAGAAGGTAAGGATATCGCTGAACGCTTTCAGCAACGTGCTCGCATATACTTCAACCGGTGAATGACCATCGACTTCTCTGCCGTCCTCGTTGCGCATTTCTTCATTCAACTTTGAGGTGTACTCAATCAACGTCGCGGAGAAGTTTATGGCCGAAACGGAGAACTTGGTAGACATCAAGACCTCCTCGGAGTTGTTAATGAGGGATGGAATAGAGAAACCTCGGCGCTGTACCGCACTGTAGAGATTTAGTAACGGTGCAATGTGAGGTTCTTGGCAGGAGATCTTGTTCACTTCTTCGAGCTTCTCAATTACAAGTATAGGGCTCGTTGGTGTTTCTACAGGTGCTAATTCAACAGGTGGTGGAGCAACAGGTCCGTTACTCGTAGTACTGGTAGGTGTTGAAGGGCTTGAGATGACGAGGGACTTGGCGGGGGTCGATGGGGAGCCAGGAACCTAATTGACGTTACCACACCTTACTCGCTGAGCGAAACACTTACTGCGTTTGGTCCAAATGAATTTCGTTTGTAGCCAACCCAACCTTTACCGGAATGTCTTGCCGGTGTGCCTTCGGGAGTCGAAGTAGCAGATGTCACAGGGGAGTTAATTCTTCATGAAGTATTGAGCAACGCACACAAATCGTGAATTTTTCTTACCTGACTTCATCCTCCGGTTTCTTGGTCTCTTCAGATGATTTCTGCACCTCTGGAACCTTGGGGAGAGTGGGCGAGGGTGCAAATTTGGGCGACTCGACGATCGTAGATGAACTCTTGGGCTGAATGTTTTCAACAATAGTTTTTAACAGTTCTACCGCTTTGTTCATCGCTTCCTGTAGTTGACGGAGGTACTGATCTACCGGCCGAGAAAAGGCAACTTTCGCAGTCAGCATCACAGATACTGTTGCCTCTCTAAATAGTTACGCTCAGTCAGATATAACAGAATAGGGTGCAACGGGTGGTGAAAACAACAAACTAAACAAATTTGAATTTTTGCAACCAAGCAAATTGTACTTACTTTAATTCCTCTGCATAGCTCGATAAATCAGGATTTTGTTTTATTGCATGCACAAGCTCGCCGCAGTAGGTGGATAAAGCCTTCAATGTTGCGGATAGGGTTTCTTTGTTGTTCGTTTTGCAACAGTTTTCCAAGGATTGAAGCGATGCAATAAATCTCTTGATAAGAGCTATATGTGTATTGACCTTTGCATCTACACTTTTTGATAAATTACTGATTGGCGGAGTCGGCGGATTTACCACGAGTTTAACGGTTTGGGTTAATTTTTGTACCCAGTCTGCAACCGTCTTGCAAGAATTTTCTAACCTTTGTTTAGTCATAAAATCAAGGGGGTTTGCTATAGATGTTTTGGCTGCTTGAATCGTCTCGGTTACTGCTTCTTCAATTGCTTGGGCGATCCCCAATAATTTAGGGAGATAAATTTCAACTGCAGGAATATTCTTCATTAATGGCTCTTGCATTTGCTGCTGAATAAGTACAAGTAACTCCTTAACATGCTCTGTAGATACTTGACTATCAGCTGAAAGATTTTCTTCTCCGGATGTTTGGGCCTTGTTGATCGTCGTTACAATCCTTCTCAAATCTTGCATCATTGCCAGCGCAAGCTCCCGCACTCTGGCGGCGAAGGAATATATAATTTCGCTCTCTTTGCTAGGAAGCTCCATTGCGCTCGGTTCGAATTAAATGTTCAATGAACCAAAATAATGTACTCCGAGTACATTTGAGAGCAGCGAAAATTCTTCACGTTAAAAGAATCGCTCGTTAAACGGGCAATTTACCATCAATGATGCTGGATAGTTTCATCAGAGTACGGACTACTGGACAAATCCAATCTACGTGCCGACCTTCGATCTGCTGTTTCTCAAACGCACAACATTGCTCACATAAAGCACTACCTTTGTGTTTCCTTGCGGAGTTGTAACGAGTTCGAACTGCCTTGCTCACGCCGGTAGCAACAATTAACCGTAAGTTTTTTGCTGACATAAAAAGCACAACAGCTGGCATTTACCTGGTATGGATAGTCGTGGAATAGACTCAAGGATAGACGACGCTAAAGAGACTATTGATACTCTCTCTGAGGTATCACATCTGCTGAATTGTGGATTAGACAAAGAAAGCTTGTCAATAATTGTTAGGTAATAATTTAAATATTGAGGATCAATAGTATTTTTAAATTAACTGTTAGCTGATGATAATATTTGTTTTTTTTTTATTTTTATTTTGTTGGCGCGCCAATATATTGTTGTTGTTTTATCTGGCATCCCCACTTACAATCCTACCAGCCTAATCGAGCTCGGAATTAATCCAGACGCACTGGCAGCGGCAGTCAAGGTTGGTATTAAGCAGATCTACCCCGCCCGTGTCACTAAAAACTCCCTTGTAGGAACTACAAAGAGAATCGGCTGCGGTAAAAGCCACTCAAAATATATAATCGTTGTTGTAAATAGAATGTAAACTAGAGAATTTGAACTATTTACAATTGGTTTTTATTTCGACATTTTGCGATCTGTCATTCAAGCATCATCTTCTTGCATGGATGTATTTACAGGAAGGGCTGCTTCTTGAATTCCGTCAGCACTCACTGTGAAATAGAACTTGGTATTTGTCACCTAATTGAATCAGTTGGGTATTGAGAAACGCAGTTTTCGGAGTACACCAAACACTTACATTGTGACTGGACGCGAGCAGCTCGCCCCAATAATAATTCGTTGACTCGTCACTGATGGTGTTAAGGTTGTCTGCCTCTAAGTTGTGATTGTGCAAGAATAGCTGTGTGTTAGGAATGTGAGACCAGGCTTCACCGAGTGCTGGCTTGAGCTGGTTAGGTTTGAACTTCTCTTTGTCGTCACCACCACGCACGGTAAAATTCGTCGTCTATGAGCCACTGATCAGCTCTCAAGTTCTAGGGTAAGAAACTTACCAAAGCTGCCATTTGGGTTGCCAACAGGATGCTCTTTATTTGCCGAGATATGTCAACCATAAGGTAGTGACCTATACAAAGGAGATTTAGTTACTCGGTAACACATCATAAGCCACATACCGAAGCTATTTTTGCTGATAACAGACGATATCAACGACCCTAGCGAGTCTATAATTAATAACTTAGAACGAGCCACAAACTCTGAGTCTCCAGTAGTGATCATAGATTTGATTTGATCGAGTACATTCAACAACGAAAAAATGTCGTGGACCTGGAACACGCGCAGTTTGTTGAGTACATCTGCCATTTTCTCCTTCTTTTCTTTGTCGTCCTAACGAAATGTTGCTTTATTACAACTGTAGCAGTTGAAAATTGCTTACTGTAAATTGTTGTTTGGTGGCCTTGTACATCTGCAGCAAACGACTTGCTGAAAAGTTGTTGCCCGTGTCGATATATATCACTGTACCGTTAGTCCTCCACGCTACGTTCATCGCCGCGAATAAACACAACTAAAACGTTAATGCACGAAATAATAATAATTTATGATAAACGGGTATTACTTGTGTTTTTCCGGAAGATACAGGACCAACTAATTCTGTCCATTCTCCGCTGTACAATCCGCCTCCCAAAAGTGTATCCAAACTATCAAAAACCTCTTTTAAGCATAAGATTGTATGGACCTCTTATTATCCTACCCGTTACATCCAGTGCGCAGAATCGTTGACTGTTGCATCATTTGCTCGTACAGATCCCAGCCGGACACTTTGCGTGCAGCAAACATCTGATGCAGTGTGCGCACAATTGTATTGTACTTCTAAGTACACAAAAGATTAAATTAAAGAGGAATTAGTATCCCTTTGTACCTCTTGACCCAGAACCGAAGTGATCGCAGACTTGGTCTTGGAAGAGCAAAACATGAAATCTTCCACTGAATAAAAGATGTGTCAATTATACACGAGAGAAATCTTAATAAGGCTATAACTAACCACAACACAAGGCGGAAAATAATTAATTTAATTAATAAATTCGCCGAAATAGCATTTTTCGATTGTTTACGTGCCATTAAATTCGTATATTTTCGTACCTGTTTTCACTTCCAAAAGCTCTAAATTGTCTAACACTTCCTTTGTGAAAAGATGCGGCAGTTGGATCCGAGAAAGAAGGGGCATCAGAATTAGCAGCACAAAGTGTTATGTAGTTATCGGTTTGAAATATACAGAAGCAATGTCACTTAGTTCGGAGAATAATACAGAGACCTAATTTTAGCCAAATTTCATCGGTGAATTTTTGTCCTGCTTGCGGATCAATTCAACTTTACAACTTTACAACGAAAAATTCCATATAGTAATAATAATTTTTTGCTAAAATACATCATTTATTCTATTTTACAGTTTCGTTCTATTTTACAGCAGTCATTTACTCCCAAGTAAATAAAACAACCACGCATGGGAGTGTAATACAAAAAGGGTGTTAAAATTCAATTTCCGATTCAAATGCATCCATTTTGCCCAAGTTTACTACCCCTTCGACACCGTTTTTAACTTGCGACCGGATCTTTACAAACTCTTCTACCTCTTCTTCAATTTCGGCAAAGTTGTCAATATCAGAATCATATTCCACTTCACCTGAATCGAGTGAACGCTCCGAATCCAGAACGATGTCATCGTCAGAGTCTTGTTGGAATACGTCATCGTCGGGGATAGCAAGCAACAAGGGAAAATTGAAGGGCTTTCGTTTGGTGGTGAGGGTAATTGTCTGAGTCATGATGATGATGAAGTTTTTATAAAAATTTTGAACGTTGTTACTGTGAACAACTGAGTAAATGAGTACTACTGATTCGCTTGGACCACCCCATTTATTGGCTTTCAAATCCACGTGCCTTTAATCCTGCTTTGCGCGGAGATTGGGTGTGAAATGTATTTTTGGGAGCGTTTATTTGTTGCCAAGAGGAACAATTCTAAAACCAATCAAATGATACCCGATAACGAGTAACTCACTACTACAGCTTTGCTCCGAAGTAGCGCATGGTGCGATCGAACGCGGTTTGAGCAGACTTTGCGTCGTAAACTTCAGGCCGAGTTTCGTTGCAGAATGCATGTTGAGCCTATACCACGTGCAATAATTTAGCAATAGATTATATTTCAATATGCTAAAGAAAAAGGCGTTTAGTTTTTAGCTGCCGTCGGATAATATCTCCGTTTCGGCTTGGTTTTTTTTTAAAAAATAGAAGTTTTACGTACATCGTAAAAGTGCACTTCGAAGTTGTTATGACCAGAGTCCTCTAGACTTTGTGCAAATTTTTCAACTTTACTTTTCGTACACCAATCGTCTTGCAGTGCAAAGTGTCCCAAGAAAGGAACCTTTACATCGGCCGGGTTGATGCTGTCAGGAATACCATAGAATGGAACACCGGCATCGACTCCTGATATTTTACATATATAATTAGATGTTTCGTATATGTTGGGTCTATTCTGGGTAAACTTTGTTGTTTTATAATGGTAGAAATTATCACGACGAGGGTAAAGGAGAAATATTTCATTAAATATTAAATTGATATAATATCTTCTACTCGGCAGACTCACCGGTAACCTTGGCCAAAGTAGCGATGGTCAATGCCCCGCCGAGGCAGAATCCAGTAACACCAACCTTTGGGGAGCCAGTCTGGGGTTGATAAAATCGATCAGTAATTATATTGCGAAATTGAAGGTTGCGTGCGTAGGGTCTTTCCGGTGAGCAAAATAAGAAAATTCGGATTGCAATCCGGAGCCACCCCCCCCCAGCAAATTTGTGATTCTTAAATTGCCTTGGTTAGGTTTTGTCAACGAAACATAAATGTTCGAATAACTGAAAAGGGTCGTAAATCGTTCAATTACTGAATATTCAGCGAGTAGTGGTTTTTTGGGTTACCTTTCTCAACCAATCAACAGCCGCTTGGAGATCCTGAAGGGCATGTTGCCAGTCAAGAGCGGTCATCAACTCGTGAGCCTATTTAATTTCGTTAGCACGAGCATTCTTGTTCGCATTAGATGTACCTCGGTGGCGTTCTTAGCAACTTTACCGCGGTACAAGTCAGGAACGACAGCACGAAAGCCTAAGCACGAAATAAATAAATCTTAATCGGATATTATAAAGCACGTACCAGCAGCAGCAAATCTGTCCGCGATTTTTTTCATATTTTCATTCAATCCCCACCTATTTATTTATCAACGATTTTATAGATAGAAATAAATGCTTAATTTTATTATCCTACAAATAAATAATTACCATTCTTGAATGACAATAACGGCGGATTTGTTAGCCTCTCCTACAACATAAGCAGGAGTATCCTTTCCGTCGCTGCGAGGTATGTTTGTGTTGGCCATGGCTAGTCCTGTGTCTTCAAAGCAACTTTCGAAAAAGATTTATTTTATTGAGGGGGGACCTCATTTATTCGATTAGGTATAATTATGCGCTTAATGCACCAGATTGTCTTACAGTACAGCGGTACGACGTAATACTTTGGTATTGCCCCTATAAATGACCTCGTTCATCCGACAAGTCATAACAAACTTACATAACGAAGTGCACGTTCTTTAATAGTATTTATATTAGATATACATAAGTAGGTTGTTGCAGGACCATTACATCTTCCATAGTGTGCGGACTGTGGTGTTCGACAACATGTCGCGTCCCTTCAAGTCAGCCAGCTCAACCAAGCACACAAATTCAACAACTACTCCTCCCGCTCTGCATGGATATTAACGATTGAGTATCAATAATAAATGGAATTCAAAGTATTTACTGTTCCACCAACTTGCAGCCAGCGGATGCGGTGCCTCCAGTGGCCTGGATGTAAAGACAGCGTCATTGAAATACTATTAACATTGAAATTCTACTACTGCGCATTGCGCATTGGTTGCGTTAAGTTATGTAAAACTGTACCTACCAACAAGTCGTCGTGTACAAGAACTCTTTGACCTTGTTTGATAGCATCTGCTTGAACCTCGATTTGGTCTGTGCCTATTATTATTACTGTTAGAACGAATGCACTAATGTTGATCATCGATTACCATATTCTTTGCCATAATCAATTCTCAAGACTTGACCAGGGAGTTTTCCAGGTTTACGAAGCGGTACAAATGGAACTCCAAGCTCCATAGCGAGAGGAATTCCAAAGAAATAGCCTCGCGTCTCCAAACCAGCAACAGCATCAATATTCAGACCTAATTTTGTTTAGTGATCCCTCTCCATTATTTTTTTTTTAAATTCCAAAAGACAGAAATCATCATTTATTGTAATGTTACCTTTATATTGTTCAACTAAATGCTTGAGAACTGCTTGGCGAGCATTGACATGTGTTAATAACGGATTTACATCGACAAAATTAATGCCAGCCTTAGGGAAGTCGGGGATAACACGTAAAATTTTTTGTATTTCAGTCAGTTCCATCTGTTGTTGTATAGCATACGAAGTTTTTGAAATGTTTGAAGCGCAACAAATTAATTTTCTTTGTTCCAAAGTAAACCATTAACAATCGTGATGCGGAGGCGGTCTCAGTAAATGAATGAATAACAAATTGTCGAAAGAACCGCTTTATAAGATCTCTCGGTGGTCTCACATAAATGAAATCCTCTCTGAGGTAACTTATGGCAACCATTATTGGCTTATTGATTTAAAATACTATTATTGTTAATTATTGTAACTAAATAATCGCTCCATTTTAGACGGATGAGATTATCACAGCTGCTGACAGTTGCCTGCACTTCGTGGCAATTGGAACTAATAAAGGCACATTAATAAGTAATTATTGTTGTTACTACTAATAGTCATTATCTTATAATATATTTCAGTGACGGATCTGGAGGGAAATTTAATAATAAGGTTGACAAAGTTTCACAAACATGATCAACGTGCAGCAATAAATTCTATAATTATACACGGCAATTTGATAGTGACTGGTAGGTTTGAACAAAGACGTGAATATTCAGATCTGCTCAAAATTACTTTTGTCGTACAGGTGGCCAAGATGGCTCAATTATCAATTACGATTGGCGAGGTGGACTTAGAGAGGTATATCAAGCAACTTCAATTCAAGGAGAAGGTAACATACAGACTAATTTCAATGGTCCTGTGATTAATTACCGCCGTTAGAAATCACGTGGGTTGGTGCCGCAGAAGGTGAGCGCTACTGGGTGTCGAATCACGGCGCTGTGATGAAGCGCGTCAGTGCGTTGTTGGGTTGGACTTCACGTGTACTTTGGCGCGACGTGGCTGGCCAATCACCCACAGCGCTGTTCGCAGCTATTTGGAGTGGTCAACCCTTACCTAAATCGCAGTCGACTATTGGGTACGCTCTTGCAATATGATGCAGCGCAGTGACTAATCTACGACAGTGATCTGTACGTCGTGGGCAAGTTAGTGCTGTTCAGCACGACACAGGGCGTGTTTGTGTACGACGACGCATTGCAGGCAATAGTAGTGCAATTCAAATGTAAAGATAATGCGCAACGTACGTGATCCAGTGTGTTTAATGATGTAATTACAATGTGTGTTTTTCAGGCTGCCGAATATACTTGAATGATCAACACTTCGTGATATACTCGACCAAGACCATTTACATTTGCAACAGACTGTTCACCGAGTAAGTGCCTATAACATGGCAGCAAACTAGCCTTAACGAATGGTCTATAGTCCGTTTAAACTCGAAGTGATGCGGGTGTTGAAGACGCAAGAAGAAATCATCTCCTTGAGCATTATTGATAATCACGTAAGTCACTGCTGGCGAGCGCACTTATAATATTGACCGATAACCTGCAGCTGGAGGTGATGCAAGTGCTGCATGTGGAGCCGAATGTAGTGCGCGAAGAGATTAAACAGCGCAGACAAATGCGCGTGACACTACGACACAACGACTCGCTTCAACAATTGCAAGACTTGCAGTGGCAAGAAGACACTGACGAGGTCGGCGAGCACATCACGAGCGGCGATTATCACTCGACCGAGGCCGAAAATCACGACGAACTGACGCGCAATAAGAACGAAGAAGTCAAAGATGTGGACGTCATTATTGATGACACGCAACCGTGTCACAGAATGGCTGTTTGTTCGTATAGTCTCGACGACCATCTCCTCAATAACGACTTTTTTTATATTCCATTGGAAAATTTCTTTCAAAGGTACGTAATAACAATATAAGAATTCTGAATATGATTAATTTTTTACATTTCTCTTTTAATTTATTTACGCTATTTAGGCAACACTTCATCACCTCTCTCGCGTGCTCTACGATAGATAACCCTGAAGCCTTTAACAAATTAGTGAGTAACAATATCCACTAGAGATCTCGTTTCTAACATGACATAATTAGACTGTGACTATGAATGTTTCTCCGAAGCGCGTTGTAAATCCCAATCAATTGTTGTTGGTATTTCAAAATGAAATCGTTTCTGTTGTGCCATTCAAAACTAGTGAAAAAGTGCTGTGGCTCGTGCAACACAAGCTTTATCAACGCGCGCTGTACTTGTGCAAACGAAGTAACCGCAAGAAAGAGTTGATTGAAGTCGCAAATCAGTACGCCATTCATTTGTGGGACGAGAAGAATGACCCACAACGAGCTGTAGAAGTGTGGGCTGAGCACATCTTGCCAGCCTCGCCGCCTTCTGTGTGGAGTCTGTTCGCGAGCAAATTGAAACAGGTATCTGACACCTGCAATTAATTAATGAGTAATTATTGTCTTTGCAGTGTAATCGCCTCGAATTGATAGAGAAATTCTTGCCTAAAGTGTACAATGTGACGAACATTGATACGATAAATCACGCCAGAGCTGACGACCACTCAACTGTAAGAAGAATTACTCCAACTGCCGTCAATCTCCTCAATCGCGTGTGGATGTCTAACATCATGGTCGCTCTGTTCGAATATTACCTCGAGAAAAGACGATTTAAACAAACGTTCAAGCGAGTGTTGTTTTGGCCGCCAATTTACCCCCTAGAACACGTTATCAACGCCATTCAACTCCACTTGAAAATGGAGGTGGAGTCAGGCATCAAGCTAGAAGACCTCAATGCGATTAAACCATTGGACGCGTTAGCTGCTCACTCTCAAACCCGGCCCTCGCACATTGAGTGAGTGATTTAAACAGGTGCTGCACAGTTGGTTTGCTTTTATCTCACACTTTGATAGTCCGCAATATTCTCTATCCCAAGTCTCAAATCTCGACGGAGGAGTGCCACGATTGTACATTGATTTCCCGCTGAATTTTGACGTAAGTTTGTGGCACCTATCCCCGATGACTAATTGACCTTCTCTAGGAACATATTGATAACTACGACTCAACTATGAAGTTCAAGGCACTCAGTCTCAATACCGAGGCACAGCATGTATTGCCCAATATGGTCAGCAATCTAGGTGTGGAGATTGTATCGCCGCTGGGCAATGATTTCGAATTCAACAGTCCCTCGCCGAACATCAGCCTCACTATGACCTCCGAAGAAGAATTCAAGAGACGCGCAGTCAAGTCCTCGGTGAAGGACACTGAACT
>Ga0097678_1001935_pt1 | contig 18750 bp, 17 predicted proteins | sample ThiBiot_500_plan_2_FD_72847 | JGI IMG/M metagenome (GOLD analysis project Ga0097678, IMG submission 72847) | Wastewater bioreactor microbial communities from Cape Town, South Africa - Thiocy_expt_500_plan - 1398105537976 (version 2) (version 2) ...
ATCGTTCGGGGCGGTCGCCTCGGTCGGCGCGGCAGCAGCCAGCGTGGCCGCGAGGAGCCCCCCAACTAGCACAACGTGATGAGAGCGGCTCATTGACTATTTCTCCATCCAGCGATGCACGGTGGCGAACAGGACGCCGGCGATGAAGGCGTAGCCGGCGATCGCGAGCGAGCCGATCAGCACCGCGCCCCATCGCAATTCGCCGACGTCGGGCGAGAGTCCAGTCAGGCTCAGGCCGTGCACGATCACGCCCAACCCCGCGGCCAGGGCGCCCGGGGACCAAGCCACGACCAAGGCACACGCCAGATACAGCAGGACCGCCGTCACAGCCGCGGACACTCCGCAAGCAAGTCGCGACCCACGAGTGGTTCTCATGAGAGTTTCTCCGGCGTGGCAGCGCGCCCCACCAGGCGGCGCGGGGTGGTTTTGGAAAAGGCAGCGCCCTCGCTGACCGCAACCGCCTCGATGAGGACGCATACGTCATTGCCCGTCGGTACGGCGTCGGGCAGGTGAGCCCACTGTGCAACGGCTTGCGCCATGCGCCTCTGCAGCGCCAGCAGGTGCTCAAGCTGGTCCCGCGTTTCGTCCAGGCGCCGAGCCATGATGTCGCGCACCAGCGGACACGGACTCTTGCGCTGGCGGCTGCGCCGGAGGACTTCCTCGATCTCGGCCAGCGTGAAGCCCAGCCGCTGCGCGGTTCGGATAAAGTGCAGCCGGTGCAATTCCGCTCGTGAGAACAGCTGGTAGCCGGCCTCGGTATGGCTAGCTGCCCGGAGCAGTCCGCGACGCAGGTAGTTGCGTACGACGTGTACAGTCACGCCACCCAATTGCGCCAAGCGGCGCACGGTCATCGGTGACTCGGGCTTGCGCAGATCGGCTGTCATCGCGTGCTCCCGCAGAACCTGCCGGGGACCGTAAACCTGCGTGTCGGACGCAGGTCAAGGCCCGCCGGCCAGCCGGGGGCGGCAATGATTGCTCGCGTGAAGCGAAAGATTTCCATGGTCATGGCCTCGCACGAACCGCTGCCCAGGCGGGGCGCGGTAGGAGTCGGCGGGGCAGGCCGCGCAGAGGGCGGCTGCACCGAGACGACCGGAGCCCTGGTGGGCACCGGCCGATCATCGGCGACGGCTCAGATCAGCAGCAGACTCGCGGGGTGCGGCGTAGGTCGGTGCCATGCGCCGCGGGGATATGCTTCTGAGGCGAAACGTGCGGCAGGCAACTGCCTCACTACTACAGCCAGCATCAGCGGCAACGGCCCCAGCGTCGGTACCGATAACACGCGCGCCGCATCCTTGCTCAGATCACCGTGGCTGCAGTGGTAGGCGCACACCGTCTCGTCGTCGCCCTGCTGTGTTTCATGACAGGGCGGAGGAGCTTGTTCAGCGGGGGAGCCAGCGCCGTGGTGGGCGTGTGAAGGCGCGGTTGCGGCCAGCGCGGGGGACGAGTACCCGGATGCCGATGCCATCGCGCGCCAGGCGCATGCCGGATGGCTGGCCAGCACCAGTTGAGCCCACACCAGTACGATCGCCACCAGGAGCGAAAGATGCGTGCACCAACGGTGGCGGCGAATGCGGTTCATCGTGTGCTCATCCTAGCCAGCCTCTTCACGCGGGGGATTGACCTGGATCAACATCGCCATTGGTAATTCACCGGAGCCGGCGTTATGACGATACGCCCAAGCGGGCGCGCGGGGCACCGTATCCGTCGTCTCCGATGCGATGATGCCACCCGTGCGGCTTCGGTCTCCTTGACGGCCGGCGACCATGCCATGCGATGCTAACCCCAACATCTTTCGCGAGCGTTGATGCGTGGACGAACTGACGGGCTTGCTTTTTGCGCTAGCCGCCGGCCTGTTGGTAGGTGTCGAGCGCGGCTGGCGTCAGCGCGCAGTCGCCGAAGGCCATAGGCCCGCCGGGCTTCGCACGTTCGGTGTAATTGGACTGCTGGGCGGCCTGGGCGCAGTGGGCACCCAGCGGTGGGGTCCCGGCATACTGATCGCGCTCGGCGCCGCCGTGGCACTGGCGCTGGTAGCCGGCTACCTGGCGACCGTGTGGATGCACCGCACGATGGGGCTGACCACACTGATGGCGGGCTTGGCGACCTTCCTGATCGGCGCTCTGGCCGCCGGCGGTGCACCGGCGGCGGCGGCCGGGGCAGCGGTGGTCATGGTGCTTCTTCTGCAACTCAAGGCGCCGCTGCACAGCAGCATTGCCCGACTTTCGGGCGATGAATTGGCCGCCGCCTCCCAGCTGCTGCTGATCTCGGTGGTGATCCTGCCGGTCCTGCCCGACCAAGGCTTCGGGCCTTTTGGCGCCATTAACCCCTACCGGTTCTGGTGGGCGGTGGTACTGATTGCCGGCTTGTCCTTTGCGGGATACGTTGCTATGCGCGTCACCGGCCCGCGCCGGGGTCTGCTGATCACTGCGCTGTTGGGCGGCCTCGTGTCCTCAACGGCCACGACCGCCGCCTTAGCGCGGGTGGCCGCGACGACCCCCGCCCTGGCTCGCCCGGCCGCCGCGGGTGCCATCCTGGCCTGCGCCGCGATGTTCGCGCGCATGATCGGCGTGATCGCAGTGACGGCGCCGCCCTTGCTCGCTGGTCTGGGGCCCCTTCTGGCCGCCATGGCGGCCACTGGCGGCGCACTCGGGCTGCTGTGGCACCGGTCGCCCGGCACCCCGCTGCCCGAGCCCGTTCTCCCCAATCCGCTGGCGCTGCGCTTTGCGCTGGGTTTTTCGGCCTTGCTTGCGGGGGTCGCGCTGTTCAGCCGGGCGCTGACGGAATCGTGGGGAGAAGCGGGGTTGTTCCTGACATCGGCGATCGCCGGTCTCGCTGACGTCGACGCCATCATTGTCAGCATCGGGCGGATGGTAGGGGAAGGAATTGTGCCGGCCCAGGTCGCGGCTTGGGCGCTGCTACTCGGCGCAGCCGTCAACCAAGGCACCAAGCTGGCGCTGGCCTCAGGCCTGGCCGGGCGCGCCGTGGCCGGACCATTGGCCCTGGCGTATGCGCTGATGGCCGCGGCAGGCGCGACGACGGTTTGGCTCGCGGCCTAGCCCAGCTTGCGCCGGAACACCCCGGCAGCGGCCGCGAACAGCGCGAGCCCAATGCCAGTCATCGCGAGAGCCTGAGGCCACAGCTCGACCCAGCCGACGCCCTTCAGGAAGATGCCCAGCAGCACCTCCATGTAATACCGCAGCGGGCTGAGCAGCGAGGCGCGCTGCAGTGCCAGCGGCATCGATTCGATCGGTGTCATGGTGCCCGACAGGAACAGCACCGGAAACAGGGCGAAGAACGCCAGCAGCAGCGCCTGCTGCAACGTGCGGGTCACCGCAGCCACGAACACTCCCATCGCGATCGCGCTGAGCTGGAACAGTCCCGCGAGCACCAGCAGCGTTACCAGACTGCCGCGCTGGGGCACGTCGAACGCTGCCACGATCAGCAGGGCCGGGAAGATCGCCAGCAGATTCACCGCCACCGTTGGGATCGTCTTGGCGGCGAACAGTTCCAGTGGGGTAACGGGCGTCACCAGCAATTGCTCGATGGTGCCATGCTCCTTCTCGCGCACGATCGATGCGGCCGGAACCATGACGCCGACCAGCATCGCAGCCAGGGCCAGCATCGAGAGCACCATGAAATTCTTGGTTTCCTGCTCGGGGTTGTACCAGACCCGGGGCACAGCCACGGCTTGACCTGCGCGCATAGCGAGCGCCATCTGCAGCGGCGGACGATCGCCTTCGAATCGCCGCACCACCTGCATGGCGTAATGGCGTGCGTTCTCCGCGACATTGGAGTTGGTGCCATCGAGCAACAGTTGCAGCATCGGTCGGTTACCACGCTGATACGCCTGCTCAAACCCCGGCGGAATGACCCAAACCATGGCCACGCGCCCGGCCTGCAAGGCCTGTTCACCCCGTTGAGGTTGATCGCTGACCTCGCGCAGCTCAAAGGTCTCGGTCGCCTGCAGCAAAGCCACCAAATGCCGACTCGCCACACTTTGGTCCTGGTCCACCACGGCCACGGGCAGTTCGCGGATCTCAAAGGTCAACGCCAACGTGCACATCACCGCTTCTACGGTGTACAGAAACAAAATCAGGAACAGCACGGTGCGGTCGCGCAAGATTTGCGTCACCTCTTTGCGCAGCAGACCGGCAAAACGCCCGCTCATGGCGCCACCTTTTGGCGCAGGCGCCACGCCGCGAAAACAAACACCACCGCTGTGTACATCGCCAGCCACGTCAGGTTGGGGGCGAGCGCCGCCCATCCGGCATCCTTGAGTACTACATCTCGGGAAATTTCAACGAAGTAACTGGCCGGCACGAGGGTGCTGTAGAGCTGCAGCATCAACGGCATCGTGAACACGGGAAACAAGAAGCCCGAAAACAGGAACGAGGGCATCAGACTGACGATCAGCGCCACCAACATGGCGCTGAGCTGGGTGCGGGTGATGGTCGAGACCAACAGGCCGATCCCCACGGTAGTGAGCACGTAAACCCCCGACGCGGCCGCCAACAACGCCGGACTACCGGCAAACGGCACCTCGAACCATACGATCCCCACGCCCACCAGCAACGCCATTTCCAACAGCGCAACCCCAGCATAGGGCAGGAGCTTGGCCAACACGAACTCCGCCGAGGTTACCGGCGAGGCGTAGATCTGCTCGATCGTCCCGCTTTCCTTCTCGCGCACGATCGCCAGGGCCGTGAGCAGTGGCGGAAACGCCATCAGGATCACCGCAAACAGCCCAGGAACCACGAAGTTGGCGCTGCGCAGGCCGGGGTTGTACCAGACCCGCACCTGCGTCTCGATGCGCTGGCGCGGTGCCGCGGGATAGCTGGCGACAATGGCCTCGGCATACCCCAGGGCGAGCGCGGCACTGGAGGCGAACGCACCATCCACCAACAGTTGGACCGGGGCGTCTTCGCCACGGAGCACCGATTGCTGGAAACGGCGCGGGACCACCAGCACCACCCGCACCTGACCACGCTGCAGCGCCTGCTCGACCTGGCGCGGCGTATCGAAGGTATGGCTCTGCTTGAAGTAGCCACTGGCTGTGAACCGATCCACCAGCTCCCGGCTCGCCGGCGACCGGTCGTCGTCCAGCACACCCAGGCGGATGTCGTTGACATCCAAGGTGACGGCGTAACCGAACAAGAACAGCATCACCAGGGGCATCAAGATTGCCAGGCCGATGGTCAGGGGATCACGGGCCAGTTCCCGGCACTCTTTGCCCATCAAGGCCCAAATACGCCGGTGGTTCATACGGTCGCTCCCGTCCGCGCCGTTGCCTGGGCAATGGCCTGCACGAACACGGCCTCGACCGTAGCGTCCCCGGGTAACCCGGTCTGAACGCGCAACGCGTCCAGCGTGCCCCAGCCGATCAGCGCCCCCTGGTGCATCAGACCGATACGGTCGCAATACGCCGCTTCGTCCAGGTAATGGGTCGTGACCAGAATGCTCATGCCGGCCTGGGCGAGGGACCGGATCAGCCACCAGAATCGGTAGCGGGCCAGGGGATCCACGCCTGACGTCGGCTCGTCCAGGAACAGCACCGCTGGCCGGTGAAGAATGGCGCAAGCTAGCGCCAGCCGCTGGCGCTCGGCCCCGGACAGCGCCGCCACCAGCTGCCCCGGGGCCAGCGTCAGTCCTAGCTGCGCGGTCGCTTGCGCGATGGCCTCGCGCGCGTGGTCACCGCCCAGCCCATAGGCGCTGGCAAAGAAAGCGAGATTCTCCTGCGCCGTCAAGTCGAGGTAGAGCGAAAACCGCTGGGACATGTAGCCGACGCGCTGGCGCACCGCCGCGATCTGGCCCGGCAGCGGCAAGCCGGCAACCTGGGCTTGGCCTTCAGTGAACGGCACCAGACCACACAAGCCCCGGATCAGCGTGGTTTTGCCCGCCCCGTTGGGTCCCAGCAGGGCCAGCAATTCTCCCGGTTGGATCGACAGCGATACCCGATCCACGGCCCGGAAGCCCCCGAACACGACCGACACATCGTGCGTCATCAGGCCGAGGCCGGAAGCCGCAAGGGTTACTGGCGCCGTCGGCGCCGGTATGTCGGGCTCAGTGGCCGTGTCATGCAGAACGAATACGTCCTCGAGCACCGGCTCCGCCGGTTGGCTGCCGGGGATGGGCGGCGAGGAGGCGAGCTCACGGGATTGGAAACGCACCCGGTCGGGCAGGACCTGCAGCCCCCTTACGTGGTCCAGGGCACGCAGGGCGGGAAGACTTTGGATGAGGTCGGCACCGCGCACCTCGAATACGCGCCCCGCGGCTTGAGCCCGCAAGCCGGCCGGCGAGTCCAGGGCCAGAGGCTGGCCATCGCGCAACAACAAGACCCGGTCACAACGTTCTGCTTCGTCCATGTAGGACGTGGCCACAATCGTCGCTACGCCGGTCTCGCGATACCGGGCGAGCATGGCCCACAGCTCCCGCCGCGACAGCGGGTCCACGCCCAGGCCCGGTTCGTCCAGAATCAGTAGGTGCGGCGCATGAATCAGATTCGTGCACAGCGACAGCTTTTTGCGCATGCCGCCCGAGAGCTTGCCCGACAGGCGCTCGGTGAACCGCGACAGACCGGCCATGGCCAGCAACTGCGACCGACGCGGCCCGTAATCGGTGTCACTGACGCCACGCAGCCTGGCCGCCAAGCGCAGGTTCTCCTCGACGCTCAGGCGGTCGTACAGAGTGAATCCTTGCGTCATGTAGCCCAAGCCGGCGGCGATACGCTTACTCTCCCGGCGCGAGTCTCTTCCCAGGACAGTACACGCCCCCTCGCTCGGGTCCAGGATGGCCGCAAACATCTGCAGCAACGTCGTCTTGCCGGCGCCATCGGCCCCGACCACGCCCAATGTCTCGCCCGCGGCCAGGCTGATGCTGACCTCCCGCACGGCCCAGCGTGCACCAAACCGGCGACCCAGGCCTTGCGCCACCAGACGGGATTCGGGCTTCACTGCGGCACGCGCAACGGCACAGGCCATGCCGCCTGCGCGTCCCATCGAATCCACGCATCGGCGGGCATGCCCGGCTTGAGCTGTTGCTGGACGTTGTCGATGACTAACGTCACGCCGTAGACCATCTGCGCCCGCTCATCGGGCACGTGGATGTCGCGCGGCGTGAATTGGGCATACGGATCAATCCGCGCGACCGTGGCAGCAAACAGCTGGTCCGGGTAGGCGTCGACCCGCACCCGTGCCGCATGGCCGAGCTTGACCCGGCCCGCGTCGTTGGCCGCCAGATACACCTTGAGTTCGATCCGGCGCAAATCGGCGAGCAAGGCCAGTGGCTGTCCGGGCTGGATCACCTCACCGACCTCAACACCGCGCACCAGGACGGTGGCGTCCTGCGGCGCCTTGACTTCGGTCCGGCTGACATTGGTCTGTGCCAGCCGCACCCGCGACTCGACGCTGCTCACTTGTGCCTGCAGGCTCGACCGCTGTCCCCGCAACCGCCCCAGCTCGCCTTCGGCTTGGTTAACGGCGTCGTTGACGCTGTCCAATTCCCGGGCCGTTGCGACTCGAGTCGTTACCAGCCGCTCGATACGAGCGCGTTGTTGCCGGGCCGTCTCGACGTGATGCCGCCAGGAGGCAATTTGCGCGTCCAGGGCGGCCACGCTCTCTCGCACGGCCCGCGCCTCGTCCTGCACGCCAGTGAGCTGGTCCTGCGTGGTCACCGGATCGATGACCAGCACCACATCCCCAGCCCGGACGGGTTGCCCTTCCACCAACCGTTGCTCCACGACCCGGCCGCCCGTTTCGGCAGCCAGGCGCACTTCGGTTGCCTCCACGTGACCACTGCCGTAGGTAAACCCAGCGGGCAAAGGTGGCATCCGCAGCCATTGGTAGACGAGTGCGGCGCCGCCGGACAGCGCGACCACCGCGAGAAAACTCCATACGATTCGGCGCCCCATTACGTGGCTCTCCCGAGGTAGCCCAAAGCGCGACGGCCCATCACGGACCGCCATGCAGGTTGTCGTACACCATATCGAACCGCTCGACGCGCTCGCCCCAGCGCACATCAATGCGAAAGCGATGGTCGCGACCTTCGGCGATGACGAAGGTGGCCCCGAACGACTGCGTGTCTCCCAAAGCCATCGGCTCCAGCACTTTGGTCGTCGCCTCCCCTCTGGGGGGCGTGTGACGCACCGTTACCGTAGCCTGCGTGATGCGCTGGCCGGACGAGGTATCAAACAGCGCAATGACCAGATGATGAGTACCGGCAGCGAAGCGAACCGTGCCGTGCACGTCCGCAGGCGGTGGATGCGCCGAGAGGACGGCTTGGGACAGCGCGGCAGGGACCACGCCGTAATAGAGCGTGACCCGCTCGTTTTGCATCCGTTGGTCCGTGGGGGCCGCCTGCGCCGCCGCGGCAAGCGCGACGAATGCCGCGCCGACAATGACCCTTCGCAGACGCCGGGCCTGACGATTCACGCACAGGAGCGGGCTCATGCCGTCACCGCCGGCCGCCGCCGGCCCGGAATAAACGCAGGTGTCGCCGCCTGGTAGCGCGCATATGCCTCGCCATATCGCGCCAGGCTGTCGCGCTCCTCGGCTTTGGACAGCCGCCAGTAAGCGATCACCAGAATCGGAAACATTGCCAACGTGATCAGGGTCGGCCACTGCAACAGGAATCCGAACATGATCAGCACGAAGGCTACGTACTGCGGATGGCGGATCCGGGCGTAGGGACCCGTCGCAGCCATTTTGCCCAACCGCTGGGCGCGGTAAAGCACCGCCCAGGCGCTGGAAAGTAACCAGAATCCCCAGACGATGAACACGAAGCTCATGACGTGGAACGGTCCGAAATGCGGATTGGTGCGCCATCCAACGACCATCTCGAACACGTGGCCGGCGTCATGCGATAGCCAATTCACTTCCGGAAAGCGGCTGCTCAGCCACCCCGACAGGAAATACAACGAGAGCGGAAAGCCGTACATCTCCGCGAAGAGCGCCACGATAAATGCCGAATACATGCCGAAGCTGCGCCAGTCGCGGCGGGTCGACGGGGTGTAGAAGGAGTAGGCAAAGAAGATGAAAAGCACGGCATTGAGGACTGCCAGAGTCCACAAGCCATAACCTGATCCACTGGACATGACCGTCTCCTCGTTCAGTGTTGATGACCGCCACGCGAACGGTCGGCGGTGCGCGCGGGGCGCTTAGGCGCCGGCGTGGCGGCTGGTGGGGGGGGCGATCCCGCGTGGCGATGCCCGCCGTGGCGATGACGAGCGTGCATGCCCACGTGCAAGGCGAGGAACACGCCAATGAGGATATAGGGCAGGGCACCGAACAGATGCACGCCGTGCTCGACGACCAGAAAAAAGCCAGCAATGGCCAGAAAGCCCCAAAAAGCCAGCCGGATCCACCACGGCGCAGGGGAGCGCGACGGCGGAGCAGCGTGCAAGTCGTGGTGGGTCATGGCGAACTCCTTACGCAAATTGGAGGCAGAGCAGATCCCGTCTTACGGGGTCTGGCCAACACCGCCGGGCGACGGTCCGGTACGTTATTGCGCCCCCCGGCTTGGCGCAGCGCATGACCGGATGCCGCCTCGCGACAGGGCGCCGACGGGGTGGTAGGACCCTAAAGCTAGGTGCCGCACCCAGGTCAATGACCAGCCCCTGGGCGATCATTGTGTTGCGTCCGACAAATTGCTGGCGGATACGGTACGGCCCCGGGGGGCCAGCAGCTCCCGGCGTTTGACCAACGCGTAGATCACCGGGATGACGACCAGGGTCAGGATCGTGGACGACACCATGCCACCCACCATCGGAGCAGCGATGCGGCGCATCACTTCCGAGCCAGTGCCCGTGCTCCACATGATCGGTAGCAAACCGGCCATGATTGCAACGACGGTCATCATCTTGGGCCGTACGCGCTCGACCGCGCCCTCGACGATCGCATCGGTAATATCCCCCAGCGTCAACGACTCGCCCCGACTACGGCGCGCCTTGGCGCAGGCGTCCAAGGCGTGGTCGAGGTAGATCAGCATGACCACCCCGGTTTCGGCGGCGACACCGGCCAGGGCGATGAAACCCACCGCGACAGCGACGCTGAGGTTGTAGTCCAATGCCCACATGAGCCACACGCCGCCCACCAATGCAAAGGGCACCGACAGCATCACGATCAGCGATTCGGTGATCCGCCGGAAGTTCAAAAACAGCAGCAAGAAGATCAGCGCCAGGGTCACCGGTACCACGATCTTCATCTTCGCAATGGCCCGCTGCATGTACTCGTACTGGCCGCTCCAGGTCGCGTAGTACCCCGGCGGGAAGGTGACTGCCTTCGCCACAGCGTCTTGCGCAGCGCGCACGTAGGCCCCGAGATCCGGCTCGCGGGTATCGACGTAGATGTAGGCCGAGAGCAACGCGTTTTCCGTACGGATCGATGGTGCCCCCTTGCGGATCGTGATGGTGGCCAACTCACCCAGCGGCACCTGAGCTCCGTCCATCGTCGAGACCAGGACTTGCTGGGCGATCCTTTCCGGGTTGTCACGCAGTTCGCGCGGATAACGAACAATCACGCCGAAACGCTCGCGGCCTTCCACCGTCGTCGTCACCATGTCCCCGCCGAGCGCCGCTGCAATCACGTCCTGCAGCTCGCCTACCGGCAGGTTGTAACGCGCCAACTGCCGCCGATCGGGTTCGATGTCAATGTAGAAGCCGCCTGTCAGTCGCTCAGCGTAGGCGCTGGTCGTGCCTGGCACGGTCCGCACCGCCGCCTCAATTGCCTTGGCCAGGCGCTCCATCTCCACCAAGTCCGTCCCAAACACCTTGATGCCGATTGGCGTACGGATGCCGGTGGCCAGCATGTCGGTGCGTGCCTTGATCGGCATCGTCCAGGAGTTGGCCACCCCAGGGAACTGCAGTGCACGGTCCATCTCCCCGATAAGCGTGTCGATGGTCATGCCTTCGCGCCATTGGTCTTCGGGCTTCAGGTTGATAACGGTCTCAAACATTTCCACCGGGGCCGGGTCGGTGGCGGTCAGGGCCCGACCGGCCTTGCCGAACGCCGATTCGACTTCCGGGAAAGACTTGATGATCCGGTCCTGCTGCTGCAGTAGTTCAGACGCCTTGGTTACCGACATGCCCGGCAGGGAAGCCGGCATGTACAACAACGTGCCCTCGTTGAGCGTGGGCATGAATTCGCTACCCAAGTGCGCGGCCGGCCACACCGAGGCAGCCATCACACCCAATGCGGCGACCAGCGTGGCTGTCTTGTGACGCAGCACGACGGCGATCACGGGTCGGTAAATCGCGATCAAGAATCGGTTCACCGGATTCTTTTCTTCGGGCAGGATCTTGCCGCGCACGAACAGCAGCATGAGCACCGGCACCAGCGTCACCGACAGCAGCGCGCCCCCAGCCATGGCAAAGGTCTTGGTGAACGCCAGTGGATGGAATAGGCGGCCTTCCTGCGCTTCCAGAGCGAACACCGGCAGAAACGAGACCGTGATGATCAGGAGGCTGAAGAAGAGCGCCGGTCCCACCTCACGACAAGCGTCGATGATCAGCTGGATGCGGGGCGTGGTCCCGTCATCCCGTTCAATGTGCTTGTGCGCGTTCTCGATCATCACGATCGCGGCATCCACCATCGCGCCAATGGCGATCGCAATGCCGCCCAGACTCATGATGTTGGAGTTCATCCCCAGCAAGCGCATCGCCAGGAAGGCAATGAGCACGCCCACGGGAAGCATGATGATCGCGACCAGGGCACTGCGGACGTGAAAAAGAAACACAATGCAGACCAGAGCGACGATCACGCTCTCTTCAATCAAGGTCCACCGCAGTGTGGCGATCGCGCGATGGATCAGGTCAGAGCGGTCGTACGCGGCACGGATCGATACCCCTTCCGGCAATCCGGCTTGGATCTCGGTGATCTTTTGCTTGAGCCCTTCAATCACCGTCAAGGCATTTTCGCCGTAGCGCGCCACCGCAATGCCCGCGACCGTCTCGCCCTCGCCGTTAAGCTCCGCCACACCGCGGCGCTCATCCGGCACCAGCTCCACCCGGGCCAGATCGCCAATGAGGATCGGGGTGCCTCCATCGGCCTTCACCACCAGATTCTCGATGTCCCCGACACCCCGCAAATAACCGCGGCCCCGGATCATGTACTCGGTCTCGGTCATCTCGACCACGCGTCCGCCCACATCGCGGTTGCTGCTGGCAATGACCTCGGAGATGCGCGACAGCGGCACCCCGTACTGGCGCAGCCGCCCCGGGTCGACAGTCACTGAGTACTGGCGCACGAAACCGCCGACACTGGCCACCTCGGCGACACCTGGGGCCTTGGTCAGCTGGTAGCGCACAAACCAGTCCTGGATAGCGCGCAGTTGGTCGAGCGACCGCTGCTCGCCCTCAAGCACGTACTGATAGACCCAGCCCACGCCGGTGGCGTCCGGTCCCAATGTCGGGGTCACGCCCTCGGGTAGCTTCTTGGACGCAAAATTCAGGTATTCGAGCACGCGTGACCGCGCCCAGTAGATGTCGGTGCCGTCCTCGAAGATCACGTAGACGAACGAGGCTCCGAAGAATGAGAAGCCGCGCACCACCTTGGACTTGGGCACGGCCAGCATCGCCGTGGTCAGGGGATATGTGACCTGATCCTCGACTACCTGTGGCGCCTGCCCCGGTACTTCGGTGAATACGATGACTTGGACATCAGAGAGGTCGGGCAGGGCGTCCAGCGGAGTTCTGAGTACGGCATAGATGCCGGCAGCCGTAATGGCCAGGGCCATGACCAGGACGAGAAAGACATTGCGGACCGACCAGTCGATCAGGCGGGCGAGCATCTCACTGGCCTCCCGAATGACGGGCATGGGGATCGGGCTTGGCCGGAGCCTCTTGGGCGTTGGCTGGCGCCGTCGTGCTTTCGACAGTCGGCGGGGACGCCGTGCCGTGGACCATACCCTGCATAGCGGAACGCAGGTTACTTTCGGCGTCGATCAGGAAATTGGCCGACACCACCACCGCCTCGCCAACGGCCACACCCGACAGCACTTCGATTCGATCACCGGACCGAGCGCCCACGCGGACGTCCCGCGGCGCGAACCGCCCGGGCGCCGTCTGCACCAGCACCAGTTGCCGGGCGCCGGAATCAATGACCGCCGAACGCGGAATGACGACGGCCGCTTCAATCGCAGTGCCCGCCAGCTCCACATCCCCGAACAATCCCGGTCGCAGCGCGCCCGTCGGATTCGGGAGCTCGATACGGACGCCGATCGTACGGCTGACTGCGTTCACGACCGGCTGAATGAAGCTGACGCGGCCCTCATAACGCTCGCCTGGCAAGCTCGGGGTTTGAAAGGTCGCCGCCCCGCCTACCAGCAGACTCGCCGAGGCCGAGGTCGGCACGTCGGCCACGACCCAAACCGTGGACAGATCAGCCAAACGCAAAATGGTCTGACCCGGCTCGAAGCGGTCCCCTTGCACGACCCGTTTTTCGATCACCACGGCGTCCGCTGGTGCCGTGAGCACGAGCCGCGCATCACGGCCGCTCCGGGTGACCTGGGCGCCGACGATGTCCCAGTTGCGCAACCGCGTTCGCGCGGCATCGCGCAACTGCCGCATTGTCGCGGCGCTGGCCGGATCCGCGATATCAAGCCGCTGGGCGGCCGCCTCGGCGATCTGGTATTCGCTTTGGGCAGCCACCAACGCTGGGCTGTAGAGCGCCATCAACGGCTGCCCCCGCCGTACCGTCATGCCAGTCTGGTTCGCGTAGAGGGTATCGATCCATCCTTCGAACTTGGGCGCGATCACAAATTGGCGGGTCTCATCAACCTGCACAGTAGCGCTCGCCCGCACAGCACCGGCGAGCGACTCGCGGACGGCCAGCTCGGTACGCACACCCAACTTCTGGACCTTCTCTGGCGGCAAAACCACCGTCCCGGGCTCGGCCGCCGGTTCACCGCCTGCGTAGACGGCGACGTAGTCCATGCCCATGGCATCCTTCTTGGGCACGGGCGACGTGTCCGGTAGGCCCATCGGGTTTCGGTAGTACAGGATCTTGCGCTCCCCCGCGGCAGGCACTGAGTGCTCGGCAACCGCGGGTTTCGGGGCCGCCGATCGACCCACCCACCAACCGGTTACCAAAGCTATCCCCACAGCGATCGCCAACACACGCCAACTCATGCGGTTCATTCGACACTCCCGACAATGGCGCGCACGGCGGCGGCACCGAGCAGTTCGTCGCGGCGGACATCGACCCGCGACAGGTCGGCGCCTTGCCACGCTTCTAGGGACTCCAACAACGTGCCGAAATCGACATCGCCGACCCGGTAACTGGCCAAGGCCGACTCAAAGTTGGCCTGCGATTGCGGCAACAACGTCTGCTCGATCAACTGGCGCTGATCGCGGGCGCTATCGGCCTGAGCCCAGGCTTGACCCAGCTGTCCCTGCAGATCGTTGCGTATTGCCTGGACGCGTGAGCGTGCCGCGTCGCCCATTAAGATGGCCTCGCGCTCACGTTCGCGCCGGGCGCGCCGCTGCAGAGGAATCTCCACTTCGAGCATTACCTCCAGGCTGTCGACCCGGTTGGCGCGCTGCATCACCCCCATGCCTATGGTGATGTCCGGAAAACGCTGGCGGCGCTGCAACCGTGCTGCGGTGTCAGCGGCCGCAGCCAGTGCCAGACGCGCCTGCAGGGCTGGGTGCTGCGCGTCCTCCAGTCTGGCCAAAGCCTGGGCGAGCGAACCGGCCGGCACCTCCAAAATCGGCTCTCCCGCAGGCTCGGCCAACGGCGCGTCGGCTGGGCGTCCCAGCACCGCATTGAGTGTGGAGGCCGCCTCACGGCGGACGGTCAAGCGCTCGATACGCTCGCGCTGCATGGTGGTGCGAGCGACTTGAGCCCGGATGGAATCCTGCTGCGCCGCGACGCCCACGCTGTAACGCACACGGGCGACCTCTTCGACCTGAGCCAGCAACTCAATCAATCGATCAACGACAACGACGCTTTGGCGGGCATGCCAATAGCGCACATAGGCCTGCTCGGCCTGGGCAAGCAGCCCCAGAGCCGTCGCATCGCGCTCGAGTTGGACGGCGTACGCTTGCTGTCCGGCAATCTCTCGGGCCAAACCACGCTTGCCCCACAATGGAACGGGTTGCTTGAGGCTGTAAGTGGTCGAGCCGACGTTTGCCGGCAGCAGAGTCGGGCGATCGGCATCGATTCCCTGCAACTCGACTGAGATCATAGGGTCGGGCAGCGCCCCCGCCGGGTAGATTCGCGCCTGGGCGGCCTCGGCCTCGGCCTGCATCGCGTGAAGATCTGGGTTGTTCGCCCTTAACCATGCACGGATCGACGCCACATCGGCGCCAGGAATCGGCGTTTCAGCCTCGGCTGCCGGCATGCAGATGAGCAGGGCGGCTAACGCCAGGGCCCTCAGCAGGATACGGCGGAGCAGAATGGGGCGGGGCCCCCAGGTGGAATGAGGAAACAGGAATCCCATGGTGTGCGCCTTGCACGGACTGCGGACCATGCGAGCCCGCAGGAGTGGGTAGGACGGCACCGGCCGCCAAAGGCAGCCGAGCCAATGGCACCGACGCGGCGCACAGCGGCGCCGGCCGGTCATCGGCGGGGGATCAGATCAGCAGCAGGCTGGCTGGATGAGCGGTCGGTCGATGCCAAGACCGCAAAGGCTCCGGCGCCTGCGCGTCACTTGGCCACTGGGGCAGCCACTGCACTGTCACGACCGGTACAACGGGCAACAGGCCCAGGGCCGGCACGGCCGGAATGCGAGCCACGTCCGGGCTCATATCCCCACGGCTACAGTGGGCATCGCAAACCGGTGATGTGTCCGATGAGCCGGACGAATGGCAGGGGGGCGACGTGTGGTCGGCGTGGTCAATCCCGGCAGCGTGGGCGCTGGCCATCGCCATGCTGGCTAAGGTGCAGGCCGGGTGGCTGGCTAGGAGTAGCTGCGACCACAACAGTGCGACCATCGCCAAAAGCGCTAGTGGCGTACGTAGGCGGTGGCGGCGAAACTTCTTCATCGTGCGTGAACGGTACCGATTCTGGCATGGTGGCAGATTGACCTAAGTCAATTGACCTCATCGGGCTCGGAATGGAGGGAAATTCCGATAGCCGCTGTGCGGGGACAGGGAGTGTGATGAATACACGAAAATTATCCGAAACGTAGAGGACAGGCCACTTTTTCGCCTCCCGCTCTCGTTCGTGAGCCTTCCCAAGTCGAAATTCCGAGTTCTCAGGGCGCTTCGGGGCGTTCTCATACTTATGGACAAGGGAAATCATGAAAAATCTCATCGCTGGCGCGGCTCTGGTTGCAGGCATCATGACCAGCGCCGCCAACGCGGCTGTACCCGCCATCCCCTGCAATAATTGTTCGGGAGCACAGGAAGAACAGATCGCATTGTCGACGCCGGGTCTGGGCATACGGTTTGTGTACGACCTGCAAGGCAACTCGATTCGCAAGTTCAAGGTCTATCTCGACAACCCGACGAATGTCGTCCTTGACGCGGTGCCCGTAGAGCCCCAGCCCAAACAAGACGCTCGGGTCTCTACGATTTCCGGCACGGCCGTGCGCACGCTGTGGGAAATGAGTGTCGATCCGGATGTTGTGGCGATCTTCAACGAGATGAAATCGTTGAGCGCCGCCTATCCGAATGCGTTCTCGAAGCAGTTCCGAATCGACATCACGAACCTGGGATTGACCTACGGCGACGTGGCACCGCGCTACTTTGACCCGCAGCGAATCGGCTGGGACTTCCCGAGTGGGGAAGGATTCCGGTTTATGGAGCGCGTCAACGACATGATCAGCGGCGCCAACAGCGCCTCCACGGTTGACGGGCGGCTTGCCCGCTTGATCCACGGAATTCTCAAGCCGGCGACGGCCGCCTACATTGAAGGCGGGACGGGCGGCGTCACGGGCGGTGTTCAGTTCAGCGGCATTGGCTCGGAATTTACCGTGGACTTCTGTAGCGACGACGGTTCTTGTACGCGCGTCAAGATCTCCGTGACCACAAACGGCATTAAGTCCGAGTATGTGGGGTCGCGTGACAAGTGGGACGTTCAGTATCCGTCCGGAACTGAGACCAATATCCGCCGCTACTGGGGGCGTAACGGCTTCGAGTACGCTCGGGACATGGCTTCCTTCGTAGCCAATCGGACGGGCGGTGACTATAGAATTGAAGGTGGTGGTCCGATCTGTACGCGGGTAATGCTGGCCTGTTCTGATGCCGGCGCCCAGATGCTCTGCACGGTGTACTGCCAGCAGTAGCTTCGGACTCGATTGGCAGGTCGAAAAAGGGGGCTTTGAGCCCCCTTTTTTGTCTGTGCCAGTTGTCAAACCGGGTGGCTGATGCGGGACCACCACTGACATCAACCAGTTCGAGTCTTTGAACGTGACCAAGCCGCCGGTACCCGGCTGGTTTCCACTGAATGCGACCATAGCGTCGACGAACGCGCGGTCGCGCAGAGTGACCGTAAAGGATTCCCAGCTAGACTGTGCGGGCGCGCGGTTGAAGGCACGGGGTCTGCCGAAATCCTCATGGACCGCGGCAAGCTGCTCCCACAGCCGCCAGCTGATGCTCTCGGCCAGCCCTCGCTGCACCGGTGCGGTGTAGTGATCTCCCAGGCTCGACGCATCGGTCGTCGAGCCATTCTGGACGATCACGAGATCATCAGCGCCAATGTCGATCTTCCAAGGGGTGCCCGCCCGCTCGCAGTACAGCCCAGTCACGGCGAATACCCCGTCGAGCACACTATGGTCGATACGGTCTACCGTGCAATCGGCGATGAAATGTGCACCCTCTGCGCGCAGCCATGTGACGAGCGGTCTGACCAGCGCGTCGTACTGGTTGTACACGGTCCGCTTGACCCCAGCGAGCGTCTCGATGCGTGGGAATTCAGACATGAAACGATGCAAGTAGCTCCGCAACTCAACAGCGCTGTGCCACGGCTGGAACGCAAAGGTCGTTGCCCACATCAGCCAGAAATCGGTCTTGAAGAAGTGGGGTGACATCCAGTCCGTGATGCGGCTGTCACTCAACGACGCTTCGTCGGTCTCGACGAGAGCGAGCAGCTCGACGCGATCGCGCATCGAAAAACCCATCGACGAGCCCGGCACCTTCGCACGGCACTGGTTAACCAGCCGCGCCCGCGCGTGCGACACGTGGAGCGTGTTAAAGGTGTCGGTTTCGTCGAACACGCTCTGCCCGGGATATTCTACTGACGGAATGGAGCGCAACAGATCCCACGTGCACTCGTAGTGGTCTGTGGTGAGCATGCGCCCACCGCGCAGCGTGTAGCCCCGTTCCGGATCGCCCGCGCCATCAAGCGCGCCGCCCCATTGCCGGCCGGCGTCAATGAGCGTGATTCGATCCCCCGGAACACCTCCATCGCGGATCATGAACGCGGCCGCCGCGAGCGTGCCGATACCACCGCCGATGAGGTACGCATGGGATGGGAACGACATGGATGCTCCGGACGAAATGATGTACGGGCACGCCGCCGGGTGAACCTCGACGGCGTGTTGCGGATGTTCAGTCGGCGGGCTGCGCGTCAAGGGCAGCCTGAAGGCGTTGCTCCACGTCAACGGGAAGCGACGTACGCAGCAGGCGTCCACCGGAGCCCTCGAGCGCAGCGATGACCTTGTCATTCGTCATCGAGCGTGCAAGCACGAACAACGCTGAACAGCAGGGCTCGACCTCCTCGCCTACCTCGCGGACGAAATCGTCGTCCAACCCGTAGTCGTCAAGGCTGCCCGACCAAGCGCCGAGGCCAGCGCCGGCTACGCCGCCGATCGCCCCCC
>Ga0097678_1001950_pt1 | contig 18679 bp, 16 predicted proteins | sample ThiBiot_500_plan_2_FD_72847 | JGI IMG/M metagenome (GOLD analysis project Ga0097678, IMG submission 72847) | Wastewater bioreactor microbial communities from Cape Town, South Africa - Thiocy_expt_500_plan - 1398105537976 (version 2) (version 2) ...
AAGACAAAAGCCGGTGAGCAATTTGTACCGCTTGAAAAGAGAGAGATTGTGGCATTGATATCTTACCTGCAAAGGCTGGGAACCGATATCAAAACAACAGAAATAAAAACTGCCAGCATACAGTAATTAACCGTGAAAATTTATTGAAATGAAAACGAGAACCCCGATTTCTATCAGAATTGCCGCCATTATCATCATTAACATTCTCATCTTTGAAGTATCAGATACCCCAGATTATTTCAGGTCACCATTATTTTGGGGAATGCTCATTATATTCATACTGCTTGTTTTGATAGCCGATTCTATAATGGACCTGGTAGAAAGCACAAACTTTAAGATGCTTTCGGAAGAAGAAAAAAAGCAATATCTGGAAGACAAGGCTATCACTTATTTCCGAAAACTCTGGAACGCTGCATTCAAAAAGCAGACGGACAAGGAAGAAAAAAGTCTGCTCATTGACCACGGCTTTGATGGTATCACCGAGCTGGACAATGCTTTGCCAAAATGGTGGCTGGGCCTGTTCTACTTCACGATTACCTACTGCTTGGTATATCTCGTCGCATTCGCCTTTACAGATTATGCCCATCCCGACGCTGAATATAAGAATGAAGCCAAAGCTCAGCTGGCGTCCATCAGCGAGTACGAAAAGACAGCTCCTGCAATAGACATAGATAATGCAGTCTACAGTTCGGACAATATTGCCGAAGGAGAACAGATCTTCAAGACCAATTGTGTTTCCTGCCACTCTGCGGGCGGAAAAGGTGGCATAGGTCCTAACCTGACCGATAAATATTGGATCAACATCAAGCAGAAAAGCCTTTTCAAAAATGTGTTCTGGATGTTGCAAAACGGATCACCAAACAACCCTACAATGAAAGCTTTTATAAAAGAAGGCATTATTACAAGTAGAGACGCTGAAAAAGTTGCGGCCTACATCTATCATATCAATCAGGAACAAACACCAATAACTGAATCTCAGGGCGGTGCTGCCCCGCAGGGTCAAGAAGCCACTTGGGAAAATAATAAATAATTACAAATCCATATCCACATGACTTGTTCGACCATATCCGGATAAGTAAGGCTGCCTAAGAAGGCAGCCTTTTAACCTTAATAAACTGAAATTATTATCAACAAAAGCAATAAAGGTCTCAAACAAAATTTATTTAAATCCTGAATAAAGCCCTTTCAATTAACTATTATACAGATGCGACTTACCGAGGCTATTACTGTTTATTAAACTTTAGCAATAACAGATTATCTTTATAAAGTTCTAACGTAGTATCTGTAACTACATATTTATTAACTTCCTGTAATACGCTCAGATAACTTGTTTCAGAAGTCATATTATTACACATCTTCTTTGTTGAGCCAATATTTTTTGCCGAGAAATTTCCCGCAGATGTATCAATTGTAGCATCTGAAAAATAGTTGTTGCAGCTCGCATTGCCAGAGATTCTGTTTTGCTCGATCAACAATGTCGGCTTATTGGCGATATCATCTGCCAAAACCCATTGTGTACCAGTAATCGGTGCCTGATTCTTTCCCAGCTTAGATGCATTCCCTACTCTGCTTGTACAAGAAACAATGATTAGTGATAATATTGTTGTTAAAAAAAGATTTTTCATCTGTTCAGATTTATTTTTTATAGTAAGACGTAACACCGTTAAACCTTGTCTTGTTCGGACAGTCTTGAAACCGGTGTTTCATTTTTGTAATAATTACCTTTCAAAGATAATATTTTCTTTTTAACATATATTATTGTCAATAACTTAAAATTAAGGCCACTCAAAATAATAATTTTATAATACAATTAACTTAATAATAATGAATTAGTTATAATTAATAAATTTTAAAAGTCTAATTTTGCATCCCGAAATTAAGAAATATCATAATGAAAAAAATTGCTGAATACAGAAAACTTCTTGATGTAGATAAAAATGTAACTCTGAAAGATCTGAAAAATATCTACAGAAACACAATGAAGGATACACATCCAGATAAATTCATCAATGATGAAGCGGGAAAACTGGAAGCTGAAGAGAAAAGTAAATCTGTTATAGAAGCTTATCATTTCCTGGTAAGTATCAACGAAGAAACTCAGGAAAAATATAAAGAAGAATATGCGGACACCATTTCAAATTCTATCATCGCAGATTTCTATCTTGAAAAATCCATACTGAAAGTCCAACATCTGAATGGGAAAATGTTCGAATATATCGGCGTTCCAAGAAATACTTACATTAAAATGGTAAACTCCGACTCGCCAAGCCGTTTTGCAAGAAGACATATCTACGGGAATTTTATTTACAGAAAATCCGGCGAAGTAATAGTAGATTAATTTTCGGATATAAAATAATTAAAGCTCTCGGTTCCGGGAGTTTTTTTATTTAAACATCACAAAAAAGACAGCCCGATGGCTGCCTAAAGTGTATAATAAATAATTGAGATTAATCTATGTGTTTCGGAGTGTAACCGTCTTCGCTCAGTTCTTTGTGAACATAGTCGGCTTTCATTTCGGCTTCATAATCAACTTTCTCGTGTTTGCCCATTCTTCTTAAAATCGAATCGAATAAGGAATAAACCACCGGAACGATAATCAGGGTCAGGAATAATGATGACGTCAGACCACCGATAACTACCCAAGCAAGACCTTTGTTCATCTCCGCTCCTGCTCCACTTGCCAATGCAATCGGCAACATCCCGAAAATCATCGCAATCGTGGTCATCAAAATCGGACGGAGACGGGCGTGATTGGCCTGAACCAATGCATCGTGTGTATTAGCGCCTGCCGCTTTTCGCATATTGGTAAAGTCGACAATCAGGATCGCGTTCTTCGCTACGAGACCAATCAACATAATCATCCCGAGCATCGTAAAGATGTTGAGAGAGTTTCCGGTCAATGCCAGAATCAACATTACTCCAATCAATGCCAGTGGAATAGAGAACAATACCACGAACGGATAAACAAAACTGTCATATAGCGAAACCATTACCAGGTAAACCAACACGATAGCTGCCAATAAAGCAATACCTAAAGTACCGAAACCTTCGGTCTGGTTTTCCATATCACCACTCCAGATGTATTCTACACCAGCAGGTTTGGTTTTTTCATTATTCATAAACATGGCTGCCCATTCGTTGGCAACGTCACCGACCGGACGACCTACCACTTTTGATTTTACTTTTACAGAAGGTGCTTTATCCCTACGTTCCAGCAAACTCGGACCGGAACCCATTTTAACTTGAGCAAACTGACTTAATCTGATCTGCTCACCTTTTGAATTGGTAAATATCAGGTTTTTAACATCATCAATGGATTGTCTGTTGTAATCTCCAAAACGGATGTTAATGTCATATTCATATTCACCGGCACGGAATTTCCCATCCGTATTCCCGTTGAATGCTGTCTGCATCGTCTGCCCAACGCTGGAAAGATTCAGTCCCAAAGCGGACATTTTATCTCTGTCGATATTCACCTGAACTTCCGGATTTCCTGTATCGGTTGATAATTCCGCATCTACAGCTCCCGGTACTTTTTTCAATAAAGCAAGAATTCGGTTAGCTTCTTTATTCGCCGTTGCATTATCCTGCGCCGTTACTACCAATTCGATAGGTGCATTGTCCGCTCCCATCAGACCAATTGGTGCAGTTTTAAATTCAACACCGGTGAATTTTTCGGCCAACGCTCTTTTGATTTTGGCTGATTTGATATCGGTACTTTCAGAACGTTCGGATTTATCTGTCAGAATCACCTGGATCTCTGATTGATAAAGTGTTGCCTGTGCACCACCAAAACCGGTGGACTGCTGACCAACTGTCGTAATCAAATCCACAACGTCTTTGTCGTTTCTAAGGAATCTTTCAACTTCCAGGGTTACCTGATTGGTTTTTTCAACTGAAGCATCTTTCGGCAATTCCATCTGAACAAGGAACTGACCTCTGTCCATTTTAGGGAAGAATTCCCCACCAATAAACCCAAATGCCACTAACATAAATGAACCTATCAATATAAGAAATGTTACAATAACCGTCATTATTCTTCTTAATGTCGTTTTCAGACACCATTCCAAGATTCCTGTGATCCAGTGCGTAAATTTGTCCAATTGTTTCTCAAACCAAAGAATGAATTTCTCAAAAGGATTTTTCCCGGTAAGATGAACCAATTTCCCAAATCTTGAAGATAACCAAGGAATAATCGTAAACGATGCCAATAATGAGAATAAAGTTGCAATAACCACCGTGACGCAGAACTGTGCCAGGATATTCGCTACCAAACCTGTACTCATCGCAATCGGAAGGAATACCACCACGATTACCAATGTGATGGCGGAAACCGTAAATCCAATCTCTGCAGCACCATCATAAGCGGCGCGGATTCGGCTTTTACCCATCTCCATATGCCTGTAAACGTTTTCAAGAACCACAATCGCATCATCCACAAGAATACCTACAACCAATGACAATCCAAGTAAACTCATAAGGTTCAAAGTGTAGCCCATCAGATTCATCCCGATGAACGTTGCAATCAATGAAACCGGAATGGAAACCATTACGATAAAGGCATTCCTGATATTATGAAGGAACAACAACATCACTACAGCAACCAGAATAATCGCCAGGAACAAGTCAAAGATTACGTGATTTGCTGCTTCCAAAGTAAAGTCTGTACTGTCATCCACAATTTTAACTTTTACACCCTGAGCTGCGTAATTCTTCATTACCTCATCCACCGTTTTCGTAATGCTTTCCGATACGGAAACTGCGTTGGCATCCGATTGTTTCTTGATTTGCATCAAAATGGTCGGTAACTGATTGAATCTCGCTACTTTTTCCACATCTTTCTGTGAGTCGAAAACCGTAGCAATATCAGACAATCTTACTTGAGCGCCATTTTTAGATGAAATCACAAGGTTGTTCAGTTCCGCAACGGATTTATATTTTCCTTCTAATCTGATTGTAGATTTGGAAGTTCTCGTTTTCAGCGCACCAGTCGGGAAGTCAAGATTAGAGGAAAGAATTGCCTGCTGAACATCAGAAATGGCCAATCCGTAACCTTGCAGTTTCTTCTCATCCAGATTAACCTGAATCTCTCTCTCCTGACCACCAATCAGGTCAACCTGAGCTACACCGTTCACACGGGAAAAAATCGGCTCAATCTTTTTATCAAGGAGATCGTATAGCTGCTTGTTATTCATTTTATCACTGGAAATACTCATTGTGATAATCGGTAGATCATCCAAAGAGAATTTATTCAGTGAGGGTGTTTTTGCATCATCCGGAAGATCTGCAAGAACCGCATTAACCTTACGCTGTGCATCATTCAATGCATAATTGACATCGGCACCTGCATTCAGCTGAACCATAATCACCGAGAGACTTTCATAAGAAGAGGCCTCCACTTTTTTCACATTCTCAAGAGAACCAACGGCATCTTCAATCTTTCTCGTTACCGAGGTTTCTACCTCACTTGGTGACGCTCCAGGATATACTGTGGAAATCGTTACCATATTGGTTTCAAATTTCGGGATCAATTCGTACCCCATCATAGAGTAACTCAACAGACCTCCCAGCGTGAGAATCGTAAATAATACGATAACTAACGACGGTCTTTTAATGGATATTTCTGCTAACTTCATCTTATGTTACTTTACGATATTGATTTTAGAACCGTTGTCCAGGTTGATCTGTCCGCTGGTAATTACCTGCTCACCGCCATTAAGGCCGCTCAGGATCTGAACTTTATCTCCATAAACCTTTCCGGTTGTCACTTTTATTAATTTGGCTGTTCCGTTATTAACAATGAAAAGCTGGCCTGAGCTTACACCGTTTACAAAAGCTTCTGCCGGAACTGTCAACATATTTTGGGTTTCTGCACCGTGATTGGTTTTGAAAAGTGCCGTTGCATACATACCGGCTTTCAGGTTTCCTCTGTTCTGAACTTCTATTTCCACTGGGAAATTGAGAGAAGCATCACTTTTCGGCGCAATAAATGTTATTCTTCCCGTGAATTTTTCATCAGGTAAAACATTAACATTGATATCAACTTCCTGCCCAATCTGGATTCTGCCAACCTGACTTTCATCAACAAGAACAGAAAGTTTCAACGAATTGATATTGACGATTTCGAACAAAGCTGTTCCGGTTGCAACAACCATTCCCGGCTCTACCATTTTTTTGTTAATCATCCCGCTGATTCCCGCTCTCACACTGGTATCATTAACTCTTACACCCTGTGCTCTTACTGCTGATTGTGCATTTTTCAGCTGAAGTCTTGAGTTATCCAGTTGTTGTTTTGTCACACCACCTGTTTTATAGGCATTTTCATAACGTTGGTTATCAATAATGGCATTTTGTAAATTATTTTGTGCCTGGGTTACATCTACTTCTATCGCATCTCTTTTGATTGTCGCCAAAACCTGGCCGGCCGCAACTCTTGAGCCTTCCTTCACGAAGACATTTACCACTCTTCCGGCGATATCTGCAGACTGGTTAGATTCCTGCTTTGGGATGAATGTCCCGTTCGCCGAATACTCCGTATTAACATCCTGTCTGGAAACCGTCACTACATTCACATTGATTTTGTCCACCTGCTTTGCGACCTCTTTTACTTCAGCTTCCTGCTTTTTCTTGTTATCAACGATTTTGTAAGCAGCCAGACCAACCAGAACTGCTGCAACGATGATATATATTAAAGTTTTTTTCATTTGGAATATTTATTTCGTAGTTTATTTTAAATAAGTTTTAAGCTCACCTTTTGATTTGTAATACTGGATCTCTGCTATTTTATAATCAAGAATTGCGTTGGTATAATTATTTTTAGCCTGCACCAAGGAATTTTCAGCATCAAGTAAATCTGTCAATGTTGCCAATCCGTATTGATAATTGCTTTTTGTATCAGCCAATACACTTTCAGCCAGTTGTACATTTGCTTTTTGATTTTCAATTGATGACAAACTATTTTCGATTTGTGATTTTGCATTTTGGTAAGCTTGATCCAATCCAAGTTTGGTATCTTTTAAGTCTGCTTCCAGCTTATCGATCTCGATTTGATTTTGCTGGACTTTGGCTTTGGTAGCAAAACCATTGAAAATCGGAATATTAATACCTAAACCGATTGCAGAATAGTCTGACCAATATACTCCGTTAGATTTACCATTAGTTAAAGGAAACTTAGCTCCCAAACCTTGCCAGTTATAGTTAGCAGTCAGGTTAACTGTCGGATAATATCTTGCAATTGTAGCCTTTTTCTGATATTCGAGAAGTTCCTTATTTTTCAATAAAACCTTTACTTCTGTTCTACTGTCTGTATTTATCATATCTTCCAAAAGATGCGGTGTTACTTCCATATCTCCTGGCACAAGCTGAATCTTAGTTTCAATCGGCATTCCCATATAAAACTTAAGCGCATTTTCTGCTTGAGCAATGCCATTATTACTTTGCTTGATACTGGTTTCGATATTCGTTAAATTAACGTTGGTTCTATCGAGATCGATTTTTTTTGACAATCCGTTATCAAACAAACTTTTGATGACATTCCTTACTTTTTCTGTACTTGCAAAGCTACTTTCCAGAGTATTTTTCTTTTCCTGAGCCGTAAAAACCTGAAAGTAAGCATTAGAAACCCTCTCAATGATCTGCTCATCTGTAAGATCTGCGTTCAGCTGATAAAACTCTTTAGTTGATTTTGCAGCTTTTAAGCCTATAAATACTTGCTGATCAAAAATTGCTTGCTGAAGCTGAACTCCTGCTCCAGCAATCCATTTTTGTCCCATAGCCACCATTTGGATATTGCTAGGTCCTCCACTAAAAGCACCTACATCGATTGCTGTTTGTTGCAAAATAGGATTATAACTAAGGTTTGCTGTCCCATTAATTTTTGGAAGCGCACCAGCTTTTGCTTCCAGAATTTTCGCCTCTGCATTTGTAATATCAAGTTTTGCTTTCAGTGCATCAGATTTGTTCTGCAAAGCATATTCTATGGCTTGTTTCAAGGTAATTGTCTGCTGAGAGTACAATAAAGACCCTGTTACAGTCAAAATGCCTAAAGCCAGTTTTCTCCACTTTATCATCTTGTTACTTATCATAATTTATTACATAGTTTAATTTCATAATCGTTTATTTTTTAATCTTTTACTTACTACGGACGATTATATCCGGAAAATACCTTAACATTATTTTAATTTTTGAAAAGCATATTGAGAATAATGTTCTTTCTGTCCGCAATCAGTCTGTCAAATTCCTTATCATCAATCATCATGTTCTCCATAAAAAGTGGTCTTACAGCACTTGGAAATACAAGAAGGGATACCATATTGAAAATAAATTGGATCGGCTCCATTTTTTCTATATTCCCTTTATCCATTTCAATTTTGATATCTTTAAGAATTTGCTCCTTGTGTTCTTCATCAATTTCTTTTCTGTGAAAACTTCCTTTATTGATCTGAGAAACTATGTAAGTTTCCAGATAAGGATACTGCAAACTTGTTTGCAAACCGTTCTCTATAAAATGAGCGATCTTCTCTTTGAATGGTAAATCAGATTTTTGAATGACTTCTGATTTTTCCTTTTCAACCCTTTGTGCTTCTTCAAAAACAATCTGAATCAGATTATCTCTTGAGCGGAAATAATAGTTAATCAATGTTCTATTAACACCAGCTTCATCTGCAATCTCCTGTGTTGTAGCATCAAATCTACCCTGAACAAAGAAAAGATTCTTAGCCGTTTCTTTGATTAATTCTTGTGTTTGGTCTTTTTTTGCTTGATTTGACATTTTTGTTAAATAAATTTGTGCAAATTTAAATCAATTTTATTTTGTTGACAAAATTGTTAAACAATAAAATTAAACAATTTTGAAAATTTAATACAAAATTAACATAGTGCATCTCTTACTCACTTTACATAAGACAAGAATTAGCAATCATAAACACACTTTTCATTAGAATTTATTGACACTTTTATTTTTAGTAGATTTGCAGACTTATTTACTTCATTAATTTTTATGGAACTAATTCACCGAAATCTTTTAATCGGGATTCATGATGCACTTCAGGAAACATTTTTCCAGGAAAAAAAATATGCTGATAAAGTTATAGAACGTCTGCTGAAAGCTCACAGAAAGTGGGGAAGCCAAGACAGGCAGACTGTTTCTGAGATTTTTTACAACATCATCCGCTGGAAAAAACGCCTCGAATATTATATGGGCGAAGGTGTAAAACCGAATAATGTTTATAAACTGATACTGGCATATCTTCTTTGGAGCAAAAGTCATTACAAAAAATTCGAAGAGTTCGATGGAATCAAAATTGCCGATATTCTTACCAAACTCAAAAAAGGCACTGTTCCTACAAAAGCTATTGAATATTCTATTCCGGAATGGCTAGCAGAAACTCTTGAAAAAGAATTAGGCAAAAACTGGGAAAGAGAAATGCTGGCTCTTAATGAGCAAGCACCAACAGTTTTACGAACTAACACTCTTAAAACAACTCCTAGAGAATTAATCGCTGATCTTAAGGATGAAAATGTAGAATCTTTCACGATCAAAAATTATCCGGATGCGGTTCAATTGGAAGAAAAAAAGAACGTTTTCCTTACTTCTGCTTTTAAAGATGGTTTGTTTGAAGTTCAGGATGCCAGTTCTCAAAAAATTGGAGAATTGTTAGACGTAAAAGAAGGGATGCGTGTTGTAGATGCGTGTGCTGGAGCCGGCGGAAAGACTCTGCATCTGGCCGCTCTGATGAAAAATAAAGGACAAATCATTGCTCTTGATATTTACGAATGGAAATTAGCAGAGCTTAAAAGACGTGCAAAAAGAGCTGGTGCTCATAATATAGAAACCAGAGTGATTTCTGATAACAAAGTCATTAAAAGGCTCCATGAAAAAGCAGACAGATTATTGATTGATGCGCCTTGTTCCGGATTAGGCGTTTTGAAAAGAAACCCGGATTCCAAATGGAAAATCGATCAGGATTTTATCGACAGAATAAAAGGTGAACAACAGCAAATCTTACAAGATTATTCGAAAATTCTTAAAAAAGGAGGACAAATGATCTACGCAACTTGCTCAATTCTACCATCAGAAAATAATGAGCAAGTCAAAACATTCTTGGAAAACAATCCGGAATTCACTCTCATTAAGGATGAAAAAATAATGCCTAGCGAAGGCTACGACGGTTTCTATATGGCACTAATAAAGCGTAATGGATAAAAAAATTCCTGAGATCAAATAAATAATCTGCAGGAATTAAAAACACAAATGATGAAAGTGCAAAACTAAGATATATTTTTAGAAAAAATCTTATCATTTGGTAAGAAAAACAAACTTTTATTATTTAAAATTTAATTCAATATGAATCTTTTACAGCTTTAGTTTAATTTAATTAATCGACTATTAATAAATATAAGATACCTTGTTTAATTCATTCTGAGTTACTAATCAATATCATATTTTAGAATCATTCTAAATCATATTTAATACTTAAATTTGTATCCAAAATTTTTATATAAATGTTTGAAACGGATATTATCATAATAGGCGCTGGTCCAACAGGGCTTTTCGCTGTTTTCGAAGCGGGATTACTGAAACTAAGATGTCATCTCATAGATGCACTTCCTCAGCCCGGTGGTCAATTAACAGAACTTTATCCTAAAAAACCGATTTTCGATATTCCAGGATTTCCCAGTGTGGACGCAGGTGTTTTGGTAGATAACCTGATGGAGCAAATCAAACAGTTCGAGCCCCAATTTTCATTGGCCCAAAAGGCAGTTAGCTATGAGAAAACGGAAGAAGGTGATTTCATTGTAACAACAAGCCGAGGCGTAAAAGTTAAAGGTAAAGCCATTGCCATTGCCGGTGGTTTGGGAAGTTTTGATCCAAGAAAACCTGAGCTGGAAAATATAGAAAAATACGAAGAAAATGGTGTCGAATATTTCGTAAGAGAGCCGGAAATGTTCCGCGATAAGAAAATCGTGATTGCAGGAGGTGGTGATTCTGCTTTGGACTGGTCTGTTTTCTTGGCTGATGTTGCATCAGAAGTGACTCTGATACACAGGAGAAATGAGTTTCGAGGCGCTTTGGATTCCGTAGAAAAGGTGACAGAATTGAAACATCAAGGAAAAATCAACTTGATTACGCCTGCAGAAGTGACAGGATTAATTGGTGATGAAACCTTAACCGCTATCGAAATTGAAAAAAACGGAGAAAGATCGGTTATCGAAACGGATTATCTGATTCCATTATTCGGATTGACACCTAAGTTAGGTCCACTAGCCGAATGGGGATTAGAAATTGAGAAAAATGCCATCAAAGTCAATAATGCCTTGGATTATCAGACCAATATTGATGGAATCTATGCCATTGGCGATATCAATACTTATCCGGGAAAACTGAAGTTAATTCTTTGTGGCTTCCACGAAGCAACCCTGATGGTTCAAAGTGTTTACAACAGACTAAACCCAGGTAAAAAATTTGTTTTAAAATATACAACGGTAAGTGGTGTTGACGGTTTCGACGGAACCAGAAAAGAAGCTGAAAAAGCAGTGGTAAAATCTATCGATTAGAAAATAGTTTTCAATATTTTTTTAATAATATATAGAGAGGATTTTGTAATCCTCTTTTTTATTGGCAATATCGAAACTATCAATTAAATTTCTAACTTCTTACTTCTATTGTCTAACATCTATTCTTATCTTTGCACTATGTCAGACGTTAATATTACAATCATAGACAGAGAAGGCGTTTCTCACACAATTCCTGCACCAACAGATATGGCAATGAGCATTATGGAAGTGGTTCGTGCTTACGAATTGGCAGAGGAAGGAACGATCGGTATCTGTGGCGGAATGGCAATGTGCGCTTCCTGCCAGTGTTATGTTCTAAGCGAAAATGTTCCTCTCCCAGAGATGCTACCGGACGAAGAAGCAATGCTTTCCGAAGCTTTCAATGTGAAGCCAAACAGCAGATTAGGCTGCCAGATTCCTGTAACTCCGGAATTGGAAGGACTTGTAGTAGAATTAGCTCCGGAATATTAAATCTAAATATTTGATATAAAATAAAAGAGAAAATAGAATTGCTATTTTCTCTTTATGTTTTCATTTATGTTAAATTAATAATTATTCTAAAATAAACTTCTTAGTAATTACTTTTCCGGATTTGGTTGTAAAAACTGCTAAATAAAATCCATTATTGATTTTATTCAGATCAATTTTTCCAAAAGAGATAAGCTGATGAGATTCTAACAGCTGTCTTCCGCTTGCATCAATAACAACAACAGATTCCACAGTTTCTTTTCCTAACTGGTAGTTCAGGGATTTATCTTTCACAAAAATATTAACTGTATTACCTGCATCGGAAACCGACAAGACAGAACCTTTTGCGGTTTCAATAATAAACTCCAATCCCAATTTTGCAAATTTGGCAGCGTGTGTTGCGCTGTTGCCCATATTGGAAAGCTTATCACTGGTTGTATGAATATTAGGATTATACTGTGAGAAAGAAGCTTCGAAAGGAAAAGCCGCATCGTAGCCATTATCCGCCCAGCTAAAATGATCGGAACAGCCATAGTTACAAATCGTATTGCCGTAAGTAAAAGCATGTGTTCCGGTTTTGTTATAATGCTCCATCAGTTCGATCAGGAACAGATTAAGGTCATTACTATTATAAGAATCCGTAGTGAGGTAAACATCTTTTGCGGAACCTTTATAATTGGTCATGTCAAACTGAACAAAAGAAATCACATCCTTATTATTCATCGCATAATCCTGGGCTATTTCTGATGAACCAACCAAACCGATTTCCTCTGCAGCATAAGCCATAAACTCAACAGTTTTGGAGGGTTTGTAATTGATATTCAGCAAGACCCTTATCATCTCAGAGATTGTAGCAATTCCCGATGCATCATCATCCGCTCCGGGTGCATTATTCGTATTATTAGTAATCGAATCCATGTGAGCGCCAACAATTACAAATTCATTAGGTGCTGTAGTTCCGTTGATTGTTAAAACCAAAGAAGGCATTGTCGTTCCGACATGGTCTACAATTCTAACGGAAACATCATTCCTTCCGGAAGCAGTAATCAGATTTTGCCATTTTGCTTTCAGATCCTGAACAGCCGTTTTAGCTTTTGCCGTTGTGTGATGACGTGTTCCGTAATTTTCCAAAGCCTGAATATGAGTCTTGATATTGTCAGCATTAACTTTTGCAATAGCAGAATTTACAATGGCATCCTGGTCAATTGTAAACGCCAAAACTTTGTTTGCCTTTTTTATTTTATTAATTGCTGCTAAAGCCTGTTCCTTGGACGACTTGTAAACATATCCGGGACCGTGTGTAATAACATTGTGATGAAGAAATTCAGCAGCATTTTTTGTAAGATGAATTGCGGACTGGTTTCCCTCCACTCCAACAATATCAATCTCTCCAGGGAATTTCGCCTTCAACTCTTTTGCATTTTCAGAATCTGTGGTAGCATAGAACTTCTCTGACTGCGCAAAAACATGGTTGAATAGCACAAGAGAAAGAACAGAAAGTAATTTTAGTTTCATTGATTATTAATTATTTAACTTTTATTTTCTGTAAAAATAATCAATTTCCCATTTATATTTCAACTTCGGGATTATTAAACTGCTATGATGGAATTATTTTTGAATAAATCCTGAAAAAAATTTAATATGAAAAAAGCATTCATAAAATTAGCAGTTCCTGTTTCCCTCAGTATTTTAGGAATTTTTCTTCTCAATTCTTGTTCTGTGGGAATCCCTGATAAAGCGACAGCTATAAAGAATTTTGATCCGGATAAATATCTTGGTAAATGGTACGAGATTGCCCGTTTCGATTATCGTTTTGAGAAAAATATGAATCAAGTAACAGCAACTTATTCCAAAAATCCAGACGGAACAATAAAAGTGGATAACCAAGGTTATGATTATGTCAAAAAAGAATGGAAACAAAGTATAGGCGAAGCGAGATTCGTCAATTCTGAAAATGAGGCAAGGCTTAAAGTTTCGTTCTTCAAACCGTTTTGGGCAGGTTATAATGTGATAGACCTGGATGATGATTACAAATATGCTTTGGTTGCTGGAAATACCCTGAAATACCTTTGGCTTCTATCGCGGGAGAAAACCATTCCTGAAACTATCAAAAACAGGTTTCTGAAAAAAGCTGAAGAAATCGGTTACAAAACTTCTGACTTAATTTGGGTTGAACAGAAATAAATGGCAATATGAACGAAAGTGAAAAGTAGCCGCCTGTTGATGCTCCTGAAAAATAAGCATTAATAATTTGTCTTTTGGCAGCAAATTGCTAACTTAGAACAACTAAATCCAGATAAAAACCAATTGATAATGGCGTTTATAGATTATTATAAAATTCTCGGCATTGATAAAAATGCATCAGCAGATGATGTTAAGAAAGCCTATAGAAAGCTGGCGCGAAAATATCATCCGGATATGAACCCGAATGATAAGGAAGCGGAAAAAAAATTTAAAGAAATCAATGAAGCCAATGAAGTTCTAAGCAATGCGGAAAACCGTGCAAAGTATGACAAATATGGCGAACACTGGAAACATGGCGAAGAATACGAACGCGCACAGCAACAGCAGAGACAGCAGCAACAATATTCCGGGAACTACGGCAGCGGGTTTTCCGGAGCGGATTTTGGAGAAGGCGAGGATTTTTCCGATTTTTTCCAGTCGATGTTTGGCGGAAGTGGCGGTGGTTTTGGCAGGAGCTCAAGAGGAAGTGCGAGTGGAAAATTCAAAGGTCAGGACGTTTCAGCTGAATTGAATCTCGGTTTGAGAGATGCCGCAAAAACCCATCAGCAAACTTTTGAAATCAATGGCAAAAAAGTGAGAATCACAATTCCTGCAGGTGTTTATGACGGACAGCAAATCAAACTGAAAGGTCATGGCAATCCGGGAATAAATGGCGGACCGAATGGTGATCTTTATATTACGTTCAACATTTCTGAAGATCAAGATTTTAAACGTGAAGGTGATAATTTGAGGACTTCTGTCGACCTGGATCTTTACACGGCCGTTTTGGGAGGTAATATTAATATCCAGACCCTTGACGGTTCTGTTAATCTGAAAGTGAAACCGGAAACTCAAAACGGAACAACCGTAAGGCTGAAAGGCAAAGGTTTTCCGGTCTATAAAAAGGAAGGCGAAGCAGGTGATTTGTATGTGACTTACAATGTAAAAATCCCGACCAACCTGAGCGAAAAACAAAAAGAACTGTTTCAACAACTCAAAAATTCTTAGCTATGAACGAAAGAATCTCTATAGAAGAAGTTATCAGGTTATATAAAATAGATTATACTTTTCTTGACCAACTGATAGATTCGGAACTGCTACATCCGGAAACTGAGAATAGCGTCCGTTATATTATCTACGAAGAGTTACCCCATCTTGAGCGTTTTGCAAACTGGCACTACGACTTGGAGGTTAATTTACCCGGTATTGAAATTATTCATAAACTTTTGAGTCAAATGGAAGAATTAAGAAGTGAAAACAGGCGGTTACTCCAGAATGTCTCAAAATTTGAAAGCTGGGAAGATGCAGAGTTTTAGCCGTTTTTCTTTGTAAATTTGTGAAATGGAATTATATGATGTTCTTATTGTTGGCGGAGGTCCAATTGGTTTAGCCTGTGCTTTGGAGGCGAAGAAAAACAGCCTGAAATATATCGTTATCGAAAAAGGAACGGTGGCAAACAGTCTTTATAATTATCCCTTATATATGACGTTTTTCTCAACAGCTGACCGGCTGGAAATTGACGAAATACCATTCATCACAGCCAAGCCTAAACCCGGCAGACAAGATGCTTTGGAATATTATCAGGGAATTGCGCGACAAAAAGAAATCAATATAAAACCTTACGAAAAAGTTATCAATATCCGGAAATCTACTTTTTTCCAGGTTGAAACCAGCAGGCAAATTTATTTTGCAAAAAACGTAGTCATCGCAACCGGTTTTTACGACATACCGAATATGATGGAAATCCCGGGAGAAGATTTACCAAAAGTTAAGCATTATTACACAGAACCATATCCTTATGCTTTTCAAAATGTTGTCGTAGTCGGTTCCAGCAATTCTTCAGTAGATGCGGCTTTGGAAATCTACAGAAAAGGTGGCAATGTTACAATGATTATTCGTGACAAAGAGATTTCCAGAGGTGTCAAATATTGGGTAAAACCAGACATCGAAAACAGAATCAAAGAAGGGAGCATCAATGCTTTTTTCGGCGCGGAGCTTTTGGAAGTGAAACCGCATTCCGTTATTTTCAAAACCAATAAAGGGGAAATTCGTGAAATCGAAAATGATTTTGTTCTCGCTATGACAGGCTACCTTCCTGACTTTGAATTCTTAAAAAATCTTGGAATTACTTTAAAAGGCGAATGTCAGAATCCTGACTACAATCCCGAAACTATGGAAACCAATGTGGATGGGATCTATCTCGCTGGCGTTGTTTGCGGTGGAAGGGATACACATCTTTGGTTCATAGAAAATTCCAGAATTCACGCTAAACAGATTATCAAAGACATTATTTCTAAAAATTAAATTTTGTCTTAAATAATATATTGTTCTTATTTTTTCCCATCAAATGGTATTCTTTTTGTAACTTAAAGACGGAGAAAGAAAAAACCATGAACATAAAAACTATTAAAAACACATTTCCTTTATTTATCGCTTTTTCCCTGTTTCTGATTCAATGTAAAAAAGACGAATCTGTGTCTTCGCCGGATAAAAAAAACAATCCGATAACAGAAATTTTGAATCCCGGTGAGAAAAAAGAGGAGGAAAAGAAAGAAGAAAAACCGGAAGTCCCGGATGTTGTAATTCCGAGAAAAGATTTCGGTTTTTTCCCATGGGTTTATAAAAACAAGGATTCTGTTTCTCAACAAAATAAAAAAGAATTTACCGGCAAAGCCCTTTACACCATCCTGGCACTTAATCGGCTTGACAGAGCCAACATTGGCAATGCAGATACACTGGTTGTCCCTGCAAAAATAGAAGAAGATTTCTTGAGATATTCACCATTCCCAGGCCATGTTACAGCTTTGGAAAATGTGAAAAAGTTTGTCTTCTTTTCCTATCCGATTCAGGCTTTTGGCGTTTACGAATACGGAAACCTTATTAAATGGGGACCAACCAGTATGGGAAAAAAATCAACACCTACAAAAAAGGGATTAATGTTCGCCAACTGGAAAAAAGAAGTTGCCATATCAACGGTTAGTGACGAGTGGAAACTCCGTTGGAATGTCAATGTTGCCAATTTTGATGGCATTGGCTGGCATCAGTACGCAATGCCTGGTTATCCTGCATCCCACTCTTGTCTTAGGATGCTGGAAGAAGACGCCAAATGGATGTACACCTGGGTAGACACATGGATCCTGAACAAAGGCGGAGCAACTACCAGGGCCAAAGGAACACCTTTGATCGTTTACGGTGATTATCCTTGGGGAAAAAGACGTCCATGGAAAAAATTGCTCGATTCACCAGATGCTAACAATATTTCGGAAGATGAGATGAACAAAATCATTGAACCTCAGCTGTCAGAAATCATTAAGGAACAGGACAACCGAGAAGCAGTTGTAAAGCAAATTGAAATGGAGAAAAAAGCAAAAGCTGACTCACTACTCGCTGTTAAAACCAAAGATTCGGCTAGTATGAATTAATTTTAGGAGCTTAATCCCGCTTTCCACTCATACTCCTCGCGCCAGGGCTTTTTCCAAAGCGTGCTGTGGGGTAACCGTTGCAATCGGGGCTATGAAATCCACATAAAGCAAGATTTGTCAATAAAACAAAAACCGTTCAAAACAAATTTGAGCGGTTTTTTATTTTCTTCAGTCAAGTCAATTTTAAATATTGCCAACCACTGTTTTAACTTGTGTAAATTCCTTCAAAGCATGCAAAGACAACTCAACGCCATAACCAGAAGATTTTGCACCACCAAAAGGCAGCCTTGTATCAGAACTTGTGGCTTTGTTAATAGAAACAGTTCCCGATTCCAGATTTTCTATGAAAAACTGAGCGCGTTTTTTATCCCTAGTCCAAACCGAATTTCCTAAACCAAACGGAATATCATTCGCAAGTTTCAGGATTTCTTCATCGTTTTTTCCAATCATCAGAATGGCTAATGGCCCGAACAATTCTTCCTGCAAAATCGGATTACCTTCCTTTACCAAGATAATTCCCGGACGAAACTCATTCTCTGAAATGCGTTCTAAAGCCAGAACTACTTCTGCTCCATTTTTCAAAGCTTTTTTATATTGATTTTCCAGTTCATCCGCCAGATCCGGTCTTGCCATTTTTCCAAGCTTAGTTTCTTTCTTCATCGGATCAGCTGGTTGGTAAGAATTATATTCTTCAATAAATCTTGGGACAAAATCTTTCTCAACATCTTTATGAACGATAAAACGTTTAGCAGCGTTGCAAATCTGCCCTGTATTTTGAAGCTTTGCCCAGGGTCCGTCTTTCGCTGCTTTCTCAAAATCGGAATCTTCAAGAACAATAAAAGCATCGCTACCGCCCAATTCCAAAACTGATTTTTTAATATTTTTCCCAGCCAGAGCTGCAACACTTCCACCAGCTTTTTCGCTTCCTGTGAGACTGACACCTCTTACCAAAGGATTTTCCAAAATCTCTTTGATTTCATCATGCCCGATTCTCAAATTTTTGAAAACAT
>Ga0097678_1001952_pt1 | contig 18657 bp, 16 predicted proteins | sample ThiBiot_500_plan_2_FD_72847 | JGI IMG/M metagenome (GOLD analysis project Ga0097678, IMG submission 72847) | Wastewater bioreactor microbial communities from Cape Town, South Africa - Thiocy_expt_500_plan - 1398105537976 (version 2) (version 2) ...
CCTGTCCACCGTGCGTGAGAACCCCAGCGCCGGCAAGATACTGGCCACCACGCTCGACTACCCCATGGTGATGGACACCGTGGGCTGCGACCCCATGTGGCTCAAGGCCAACGGCAAAGCCGCGCAGGCCCTGGCCAACTCGTACTTCCAGGCGCTCGACATGATCAAGGCCGACCCGACCAAGTCCAACGAGATCATGGGCGCCGCCGTCAAGCAGACGGGCGAGCAGTTTGCCAAGTCCTCGTCCTTCCTGCGCTGGCAGGACAAGGCTGCCAACCAGAAGTGTTTTGCGGGCGAGCTGACCAGTTTCATGAAGGACGCCACGGCCATCCTGCTGGAGGCCGGCATCATCCGCGAGGCACCGGATGACCTGAACGCGACGTTCGACGCGAGCTTCATCAAGTAAAAAACAGACGGAAGAAGAGCGCTCCATGTCCGCCGTGCAACCCCTGTCCGTTTCTGAGCCAAAGGCCACCGTGCGCCGGCGCTCGCTGGCCCCGCTGGAGCCTGTGAGCAGCCGATCCCGCTGGATGCTGGGGCTGGCCTTTTTCGCCCTGTTCGTGGCGGTGTGGGCGTTCTTTACCCTGGGCGGCTTCGTATCGCCCACCTTCCTGGCCAGCCCCGTCACCATGGTGAAGGAAGGCTGGCTGCTGTTCACCGAATACGGCTTCATCAAAGACATCGGCATGACCATCTGGCGCGTGGTCGGTGGCTTCATCCTGGCAGCGGTCATTGCCGTGCCGCTGGGCATTGCGATGGGCGCGTACAAGGGGGTCGAGGCGTTCTTCGAGCCCTTCATCTCGTTCTGTCGCTACCTGCCTGCTTCGGCCTTCATTCCGCTGCTGATCCTGTGGGCGGGCATTGGCGAGGCGCAGAAAATCCTCGTCATCTTCATCGGCTCGGTCTTCCAGATCACGCTGATGGTGGCCGTCACCGTGGGCGGTGCGCGGCGTGACCTGGTGGAGGCCGCTTACACATTGGGCGCGGGCCACAAGGGCATTGTCACGCGGGTGCTGATCCCCGGCGCTGCGCCCGAGATCGCCGAGACCCTGCGCCTGGTGCTGGGCTGGGCCTGGACCTATGTAATCGTGGCCGAGCTGATCGGCTCGTCCAGCGGCATCGGCCACATGATCACCGACAGCCAGTCGCTGCTCAACACCGGCCAGATCATCTTCGGCATCATCATCATCGGCCTCATCGGGCTGGTGTCCGACTTCGCCTTCAAGGCGCTCAACCACCGTCTGTTTGCCTGGAGTTTTGTGCGATGAGCAGCGTATCCATCCAAGCCGTCTCGCGCACCTTTGAAGGGCACAAGGGCCAGCGCACGCAGGCCCTGCTACCTGTCGATTTTGAAGTGCGTGACAACGACTTTGTCACCATCCTTGGCCCGTCGGGCTGCGGCAAGTCCACGCTGCTGCGCATCGTCGCAGGGCTGGACCACGCGACCAGCGGCCGGGTGCTGCTGGACGGTGTGCCAGTGGAAGGCCCGGGCGCCGACCGGGGCATGGTGTTCCAGAGCTACACGCTGTTCCCCTGGCTCACCATCGAGCAGAACATCCGCTTTGGCCTGCGCGAGCGGGGTATGCCCGAGGCGCAGCAAAAAGAGCGCGCCGCGTACTTCATCGCCAAGGTGGGGCTGCGCGGCTTTGAGCAGCATTTTCCCAAACAACTGTCGGGCGGCATGCAGCAGCGCACCGCCATTGCGCGCGCGCTGGCCAACGACCCCAAGATTTTGTTGATGGACGAGCCCTTTGGCGCGCTCGACAACCAGACCCGCGTGCTCATGCAAGAGCTGCTGCTGGGCATCTGGGAAGCCGAACGCAAGACGGTGCTCTTCGTCACCCACGACATCGACGAAGCCATCTTCATGGCCAACCGCGTTGCCGTGTTCAGCGCCCGACCCGGCCGCATCAAGACCGAGCTGGCGGTGGACCTGCCGCACCCACGCCATTACACGATCAAGACCAGCCCCGAGTTCATGGACCTCAAGGCGCGCCTCACCGAAGAGATCCGCGCCGAATCCATGGCGGCGGACCTGCACTGATCTGAACCCGCACCCACCCCGCATCCACCCATGAGCGCCCGTCCATCCCGCCGCCCCACCGCCGCTGCACCGCGCAGCGCCACGCCTGCCAAGGCCGTGGCCTCGGCGGCTGCGCCCGCGCAGGCCATGGCGCTGTACGAGCAGGTCAAGGACCATATCTCGCGCAAGATCCAGGAAGGCATCTGGCGCGCGGGCGACCGCCTCCCGTCCGAGAACGAACTGGTCACCCAGTTCGGCATCTCGCGCATGACGGTGAATCGCGCACTGCGCGAGCTGGTGGAGCAGGGGCGCATCGTGCGCGTGGCCGGTGTGGGCAGCTTTGTGGCCGAAGACAAGCCCCAATCCACGCTGCTGCAGATAGCCAACCTGGCGAGTGAGATCCGCCAGCGCGGGCACGACTACCGCTGCGACGTGCTGACGGTGGAGCGCACCTCTGCCACGCTGGAAGTGGCGGCCGCGCTGGACCTGCGCACGGGCGAGTCGGTGTTCCACTCGCTGTGCATCCACCGCGAAGACGGCCTGCCCGTGCAGCTGGAAGACCGCCACGTCAACCCACGCCAGGTGCCCCAGTTTGCCGCGCAGGACTTTACGCAGCTGCAACCTTCCGAATACCTGGTGCGCAACGTGCCCTTCGACCAGATCGAGCATGTGGTCGATGCCGTCATGCCCACCGCCGAGCAAGCCGCGCTGCTGGAGATGTCTCCGCAGGAGCCTTGCCTGCTGCTCACCCGCCGCACCTGGTCGCGCGGCGTGCCGATCACCGTGGTGCGCTGCCTGCACCCCGCCACCCGTTACCGCCTGGGTAGCCGCTTCCGAGCCGACGGCAACCCCGTCGCCGGTTGAAAGTTTTCGCCAAAAGCACAGCATTTTCTCGCTTGTACCTACTTGTATATACAGGATCAACGCCATGACACAGAACGCATCTCCCATCACCCTGCACCCCGGCCGCGTCACGCTGGCCGAGCTGCGCCGCATCCACGCTGGCCCCGTGCAACTGGTGCTCGATGCGTCGGCACGCGCGGGTTTGCAGAAATCTCTGGCCACGGTGCAGCGCATCGTGGATGAAGACCAGGTGGTCTATGGCATTAACACCGGCTTTGGCAAGCTGGCCAGCACCAAGATTGCGCACGATCGCCTGGCCGAACTGCAGCGCAACCTGGTGCTGTCGCACAGCGTGGGCACGGGCGACCCGCTGCCCGACGATGTGGTGCGCCTCATCCTCGCGACCAAGGCCGTGAGCCTGGCGCGCGGCCACTCGGGCGTGCGGCCCGAGCTGGTGGATGCGCTGCTGGCGCTGGCCAACGCCAACGTGCTGCCGGTGATCCCGGCCAAGGGCTCGGTGGGTGCATCCGGCGACCTGGCGCCGCTGGCGCACATGGCCTGCGTGCTGATCGGCGAGGGGCAGGCCAAGGTGGACGGCAAGGTGGTGCCGGGTGCCGAGGCCATGCGTTCCATCGGCCTGCAACCGTTTGTGCTGGGCCCCAAGGAAGGGCTGGCGCTGCTGAACGGTACGCAGGTGTCCACCGCGCTGGCGCTGGCCGGGTTGTTCGGCGCCGAGAGCGTGTTTGCCGCCGCACTGGTCGCAGGCTGCCTGTCGCTCGAAGCCATCAAGGGCTCGGTCAAGCCCTTTGACGCACGCATCCATGAGGCACGCGGCCAGGCCGGGCAGATCGCAGTGGCCGCCGCCGTGCGCGAGCTGCTGGACGGCAGCGCCATCGACCCCTCGCACCCGAACTGCGGCCGCGTGCAAGACCCTTATTCGATCCGCTGCGTGCCGCAGGTGATGGGCGCGTGCCTGGACAACCTGCACCACGCGGCGCGCGTGTTGACCATCGAGGCCAATGCCGCGTCGGACAACCCTCTGGTGTTCGACAACGGCGATGTAATTTCCGGCGGCAACTTCCACGCCGAGCCCGTGGCCTTTGTGGCCGACATCATCGCGCTGGCCGTGGCCGAGATCGGTGCCATTTCCGAGCGCCGCCTGTCGCTGCTGCTGGACCCGGGCTTGTCAGGCCTGCCCGCGTTCCTGATCCGCGACAGCGGCGTGAACTCGGGCTTCATGATCGCGCAGGTGACGGCCGCCGCGCTGGCTGCCGAGAACCAATGCCTGGCCAACCCCAGCAGCGTGACCAGCCTGCCCACCTCGGCCAACCAGGAGGACCACGTCTCCATGGCCACTTACGGCGCGCGCCGCCTTGGCGACATGGTGCGCAATGCGGCAGTGATGGTCGGCATCGAAGCCATGGCGGCCGCGCAGGGCATGGAGTTCGACCGCTCGCTCAAGAGTTCACCCCTCATCGAAGCGCAATTCGCCGCCATCCGCGAGCGCGTGGCCTACCTGGAGCAGGACCGCTACCTCGCCCCCGACATCGAAGCCATGCGCGCCTGGGCCCAACAGTCCACCTGGCCCGCAGCGCTCACGCAATGCCTGCCCAGCTTCGCCTGATTTTTTCTACGCACACCCACTGATTCACAGGAGCCCACCATGAACGCCAAAGACGCCATCATTGCTGCCGCAGCTTCCGCCAACACCGACCCCCGCCACGACGCCAGCCGCGTGATCCGTGCGCCGCGCGGCAGCCAGCTGACCTGCAAGAGCTGGCTCACCGAGGCGGCCTACCGCATGATCCAGAACAACCTCGACCCCGAGGTGGCCGAGCGCCCGCAAGACCTGGTGGTGTACGGCGGCATCGGCCGTGCTGCGCGCAATTGGGAATGTTTTGACCAGATCCTCGCCTCGCTCAAGGACTTGAATGACGATGAGACCCTGCTCATCCAGTCCGGCAAGCCCGTGGGCGTGTTCAAGACGCATGCCAACGCACCCCGCGTGCTGCTGGCCAACAGCAACCTGGTGCCCAAATGGGCCAACTGGGAGCACTTCAGCGAGCTGGACCAGAAGGGCCTGTTCATGTACGGCCAGATGACTGCGGGCAGCTGGATCTACATCGGCACGCAAGGCATCGTGCAAGGCACGTACGAAACCTTTGCCGAGGCAGGCCGCAAGCACTTCGGCGGCTCGCTGGAAGGGCGCTGGATCCTGACGGCAGGCCTGGGCGGCATGGGCGGCGCGCAGCCGCTGGCCGCTACCTTTGCGGGCGCGGTGTCGCTCAACATTGAGTGCCAGCAAAGCAGCATCGACTTCCGCCTGCGCACGCGCTACGTGGACAAGCAGGCGCGTGATATCGACCACGCGTTGGAGCTGATCCAGCAGCACACCGCAGCCAAAGAAGCCGTGTCGATTGCGCTGCTGGGCAACGCCGCAGAAATCCTGCCCGAGCTGGTGCGCCGCGCCAAGGCTGGCGGCTTGAAGCCCGACTTGGTCACCGACCAGACCTCGGCCCACGACCTCGTCAACGGCTACCTGCCCGCGGGCTGGACGGTGGCACAGTGGCGTGCCGCGCAGCAGGATGTGACCCAGCATGAGGTGCTGAAAAAGGCGGCGGCCCGGTCGTGTGCGGCGCATGTGCAAGCCATGCTCGACTTCCAGCACATGGGCATCCCGGTGGTGGACTACGGCAACAACATCCGCCAGGTGGCGTTTGACGAGGGCGTGAAGGACGCGTTCGACTTCCCCGGCTTTGTGCCCGCCTACATCCGCCCGCTGTTCTGCGAAGGCAAGGGCCCGTTCCGATGGGTGGCGCTGTCTGGCGACCCAGAAGACATCCGCAAGACCGACGCCAAGATCAAGGAGCTGTTCCCCGAGAACAAACACGTGCATCGCTGGCTCGACATGGCGGGAGAGCGCATCGCCTTCCAGGGCCTGCCCGCACGCATCTGCTGGCTGGGCCTGGGCGAGCGCCACATCGCGGGCCTGGCCTTCAACGAGATGGTGAAAAACGGCGAGCTGAAGGCCCCCATCGTGATCGGCCGCGACCACCTGGACACCGGCAGCGTGGCCAGCCCCAACCGCGAGACCGAAGGCATGAAGGACGGCACGGACGCTGTGAGCGACTGGCCGCTGCTCAACGCACTGCTCAACACCTCGGGCGGCGCCACCTGGGTCAGCCTGCACCACGGCGGTGGCGTGGGCATGGGCTACTCGCAGCATTCGGGCATGGTCATCGTGGCCGATGGCACCGATGCGGCGGCGGCACGGCTGGCCAATGTGCTGGTCAATGACTGCGGCAGCGGTGTAATGCGCCATGCCGATGCAGGCTACGAATTGGCCGTGGAAACGGCCAAGAAGCAGGGCCTGAAGCTGCCGATGATCAAGTAAGCCCGCCAAATACTCGCGGGGTCTATCTATCTGTCTCTACGTTTGATCTGGAGGTGAGGTGCCATGCCCGATGTTTCGTCTGGGATTTCGCAGCAACGGTGGCAGGCACGCCTGCGCGAGCGGGTGAGTGACCAACAGGTCGCCGACTTCGCCCGCGACGGCGCCATCTGCATCAAGCAGCTGCTCACGCCCGATGAAGTCGCTCTGCTGCGCGACGGCATAGACGCCAACCTGGCCGCGCCCAGCCCGCGCGCCAAGGTGGCCAGCCGGCCGGATGACCCGGGCCGATTCTTCGAGGACTTCTGCAACTGGCAGGACATCCCGCAGTTTGGCCGCTTTGTGCGCGACACGCCGCTGGCGCTGGCCGCGCAGCGCCTGATGCAGTCGCGCACCGTGCGGCTGTACCACGACCATGTGCTGGTCAAAGAGCCGGGCACGCGCCAGAAGACGCCCTGGCACCAGGACCAGCCCTACTACAACATCGACGGCATGCAGAACGTGAGCATGTGGATTCCGGTCGATCCGGTGTCCCGCGCTGCGACGCTGGAGTTTGTGGCGGGATCGCACAAGGGCCCATGGCTCATGCCGCGCACCTTCATGGACAATCAGGCGAAGTGGTTCCCCGAAGGCAGCCTGCAGGACCTGCCCAACGTGGAGGCCGACCGCGATGCCTTCCCCATCGTGGGCTGGGAGATCGAGCCCGGTGACGTGGTCTGCTTTCACATGCTCACGCTGCACGCAGCGGGTGGGGTGGAAGGGCACCGTCGCCGTCGGGTGTTCTCGGTGCGCTTTCTGGGCGACGACACGCGCCATGCGCCCCGGCCGTGGAAGACCTCACCCGAGTTCCCCGGCCTGGCCGATGAGCTGCCCGCCGGGGCTGAGATGGACCACCCGCTGTTCCCCCTCCTGGTGGATGGCAACGACGTGCCACAGGGAGAACGGGCGTGATGCAGTTTCTGGACCTGGCCGCCACACCCTCGGTGCCCTGGAAAAACGGCGGCGGCAGCACGCGCGAGCTGGCTTGCTGGCCGCCCGGCGCGGGCATGGACAGCTTTGCATGGCGCGTGAGTGTGGCCACCATCGCCCGCCCCGGGCCGTTCTCAGCCTTTGCGGGCGTGGACCGGCAGATCATGCTGCTGGAGGGCGATGGCGTACAGCTGCAAGCCGCAGCGGGGCAATGGCAGCACGCGCTGACGCAGCGGTGGGAGCCGTTTGCGTTCTCCGGCGAAGAGCCGGTGGACTGCCGCATGCTCGGCGGTGTTTCTACCGACTTCAACCTGATGCTGCGCCGGGGAGAGTGGAGCGGGAGCCTGCAGGTGCTGCGCGATGTGCCGCCCGCAGAGGGGGCTGCCGCAGGCCTGTGTATGGTGCTCCAGGGCACGTGGCGATATGAGGACAGCGATGGCAGCCCAGCGCGGATGTTGGCAGCGGGGCAGGGCCTGTGGTGGGTGAACGAAGGAGGCGAAGCAGCGCCGTTGATCACCCCCGTGCGCCGCGCCGAAGGTGCCATGTCTGCCGACGATGCACCGGTGCTGGCCTGGGTGGCCTTGTACAGGGGCTCCGCACCATAATTTGAATCAAACGGGCTGCAAGCGCTAGTGGAATATGCGCAAGTAGCTATATAAAAGATAGCAAATCAATCCATGAACACAGCAGCAGGTAGCAACTCGCAGAGCGCGGTCCCGCCAACATCTTCCGCGCCCAGTGCCGATGGCGTGTGGACCCGCCTGCGGCCCGTGGCCGCGTTGTGGTCAGCGGATGTGCCGGTGCCCGAGAGCGCGCTGGCGTGTGTGGTGGTGCAGGGCGGCGCTGTGCAGTGGGTGGGCCCACAGGCCCAGGTGCCTGCGGCGTTTGCTGCCTTGCCCCGCTTTGACGGCAAGGGCGCCATCACCACACCCGGCCTGGTCGATTGCCATACCCACCTGGTGTACGGTGGGCAGCGCGCCAACGAGTTTGCGATGCGGCTCGCAGGCGCCACGTATGAAGAGGTGGCCAAGGCGGGCGGGGGCATCGTGTCGTCTGTTCGCGCTACGCGCGAGGCGTCTGAGGATGAACTGTTCGCGCTGGCTGCGCCGCGCCTGCAGGCACTGCTGGATGAAGGCGTTTGTGCCATTGAGATCAAGTCCGGCTACGGTTTGGCGCTGGAGCACGAACGCAAGCAGTTGCGCGTGGCCCGCCGTCTGGGCGAGGCCTTTGGCGTGACGGTGCGCACCACCTTCCTCGGCGCGCATGCGCTGCCGCCCGAATACGCTGGAAAACCTGGAGGTAGCCAGGACTACACCGACCTTGTTTGCAACGAGATGCTGCCTGCGCTGGCGGCCGAAGGTCTTATCGATGCGGTGGATGTGTTCTGCGAACGCATCGCCTTCACGCTGGCGGAGACCGAGCAGGTCTTCCAGGCCGCGCGCAAGCTCGGCATCCCTGTCAAGCTGCATGCGGAGCAACTGTCCGACATGGGGGGCTCGGCGCTGGCCGCGCGCTACGGTGCGCTGTCGTGCGACCACATTGAGCACCTGTCGGCCGACGGCATCGCTGCCATGAAGGCTGCTGGCACCGTGGCCGTGCTCCTGCCCGGCGCCTACTACACGCTGCGTGACACGCACCTGCCCCCCATTGCGCAGTTGCGCGAGGCCGGTGTGCCCATGGCCGTCTCCACCGACCACAACCCCGGCACGTCGCCCGCGCTCAGCCTGCTGCTCATGGCCAACATGGCCTGCACGCTGTTCCGCCTGACGGTGCCCGAGGCGCTCGCAGGCATCACCACCCACGCCGCGCGCGCGCTGGGCCTGCAAGACACCCACGGCCTTCTCGCATCCGGCAGGCCCGCCAACTTTGTGCTGTGGCCCGTGGGCGAGGCGGCAGAACTGGCCTACTGGCTGGGCCAGAAGCCCACCTGCACCATCGTGCGGCAAGGGCGCATTCACGGAGTCATGCCATGACGCAACAGCTGTTCGCCACCGATGCCTTGCTGCCCACGGGCTGGGCGCGCAATGTGCTGATCACCTGGGATGGGGCAGGGCGCATCACTGCCGTCACGCCCGACGCGCAGCCCGCCGGTGCCGCCGTAGCCCCGGGCCCCCTGCTGCCCGGCATGCCCAACCTGCACTCGCACGCCTTCCAGCGCGCGTTTGCGGGCCTGACCGAGTACCGGGGGGAAAGCCAGGACAGCTTCTGGAGCTGGCGCAACCTGATGTACCGCTTTGCGGCGCGCATCACGCCCGAATCGCTGGAGGCCATTGCGACCTGGCTGTATGTGGAGATGCTGGAGGCGGGCTACACCAGCGTGTGCGAATTCCACTACGTGCACCACGACCAGGGCGGCACGCCCTATGCCGATGACGCCACGCTGTCGCTGGCACTGCTGCGTGCCGCGCAGCGTGCGGGCATCGGCATCACGCTGCTGCCGGTGCTGTACCAGACGAGCGGCTTTGGCGCCAAGCCACCGCGCGCGGACCAGGCACGCTTCATCCGCAGCACGGACAACATGCTCTCCTTATTGGAGCGCCTTGCGCCCGCTGCACAAGCGCAAGGGGCCGTTTTGGGCCTGGCACCGCATTCATTGCGTGCAGTGCCGCCCGACAGTCTGGCGGCTGCCGTGCAGGGCCTCACGGCGCTCAATGCGCAGGCTCCCATCCACATCCACATTGCCGAGCAGACGCAGGAGGTGGATGACTGCGTGGCCTGGAGCGGTCAGCGCCCGGTGCAGTGGCTGCTGGAGCACGCACCCGTGGACGAGCGCTGGTGCCTGGTGCATGCCACGCACATGACGCCGCAGGAATACCAGGACGCAGCGCGAACGGGCGCCGTGGCAGGTATCTGCCCCACCACCGAAGCGAACCTGGGCGACGGCATCTTCGACATGCCGCTGTGGCTGCAGCATGGTGGGCGCTGGGGTGTGGGCTCAGACAGCCATGCCTGCGTGAATGCGGCTGAGGAGTTGTTGATGCTCGAATACGGCCAGCGCCTTTCGCTGCGCCAGCGCAATGTGCTGGCCACCGCCGCGCAACCCGAGGTGGCCACGGCCATGACCTTGCAGGCCGTGCAGGGCGGGGCGCAGGCCGCTGGCCGCGCCATTGGCGGTCTGGCAGTGGGTGAGCAGGCCGACCTGGTGGCGCTGGATGCGCAGCATGTGGCGCTGCGCGATTTGTCCGCACACAGCATGTTGTCGGCCCATGTATTTGGCAGCCACCGCACCTCGGCCATCGACAGCGTGTGGGTGGCGGGCCAGCAGCGCATTGCGTGTGGCCGGCACACGCTGCACGATGCGGCGGCCCATGCGTTTGTGGCGGCGCGCTCGGCCACCATTGCACCCGACTGAAGCGTCCGATTGAATTCATACCCGTGAGCTTGTGATGACCGATACCTCTCCACCTCCTTTTGTCTTTTACCCCGGCACTGCGCCGCTGCTGGTGTCCATGCCCCATGCAGGCACCTACGTGCCGCCCGCGCTGGCCGCGCGCTTCACGGATGAGGCCCGCCAGGTGCCCGATACCGACTGGCACATGGAGCGCCTCTATGCGTTTGCCAAAGACCTGGGGGCCTCCATCCTCGTGGCCACGCACTCGCGCTATGTGGTCGACCTGAACCGTCCGCCCGATGGCGCCAGCTTGTACCCGGGGCAGAGCGTGACCGGCCTCTGCCCGGTCGATACGTTCGACGACACGCCCATCTACGCAGCAGGCGATGTGCCCGATGACGCAGAGATCGCTGCGCGCCGTGAGGCTGTCTGGGCGCCATACCACGCGCAACTGCGTGCCGAGCTGGACCGTATCCGAGCGCAACACGGTGTGGCGGTGCTGTGGGACGCCCACTCCATACGCTCGGTGCTGCCGCGCTTTTTTGAAGGCAAGCTGCCCGACCTGAACCTGGGCACAGCCAACGGCGAAAGCTGCGACCCGGCGCTGGCGCAGGAGCTGCTGTCCATCGCCAAAGAGGCCCAGGGCTACACCGCTGTGCTCAATGGCCGCTTCAAAGGTGGGCACATCACGCGCCACTATGGGCAGCCCGCGAAGAACATTCACGCGGTGCAGCTGGAGATGACGCAGTGCAGCTACATGCAGGAGGCCCTGCCGTTTGACTATCTGCCCGAGGTGGCTGCGGGCGTGCAACCCCACCTGCGCCGCATGTTGGAGGCCGCGCTGGCCTTTGCGGCAGCGCAATCGGTGTGAGGCTTACGCCCCCGGGCGGGAAGTATCGGTGCTAGTATGGGCTAGTCGGTCCGCCATGGACCGCCGCCTGGGCCCACATCCTCGCAGGGGCCCGTCATCGCGGGAGGAGCCGCACCCCATGGACCCCACCGCGTACTACTACATGCCTTTGTTCAAGCCAGGCACCTTCGTGCAATGGAACCGCCAGCGCGAAACCGTGAGCCATGTGGTGGTGCGCCGCCACGCTCTCATGGTGTATCTGGTGGGGCATGAATCCCCTGTGTACCCTGAAGCGCTGCACCTCGCGCCCACCGCCTTCCGGCTCACGCGCACGCCCGACGCCGACGGTTCGTAAGCGCGTCGCGTCGGCCAAGGGGCTGAAGGTCAGCCCCCAGAGCGCTGCGCCATGGCTTCACCCAGCTGGATAGGACGCGTGGGTGACCACTGCGGGTTGAATTGCAGCGGCCCTTGTGGGAACAGCATCACCACGGTGGAGCCGAGCAGGAAGCGGCCCATTTCTTCACCCTGCTGCAGACTCACCTGGCCCTTCGCGTAGTCCCACTGCCGCAGCACACCGGTGCGCGGCGGGTTCACCTGCCCGTGCCACACGGTGGCCATGCTGCCCACAATGGTCGCACCCACCAGCACCAGCACAAACGGGCCCTGGGCCGATTCAAAAAAGCACACCACGCGCTCGTTGCGCGCGAACAGGCCGGGCACGCCGCGTGCCGTGGTGGGGTTCACCGAAAACAGGTCGCCCGGCACATGCACCATGCGCGTCAGCTCGCCCGCGCACGGCATGTGGATGCGGTGGTAGTCGCGTGGGCTCAGGTACAGCGTGGCGAAGTGGCCGTTGTCAAAACGTGCCGCAGCAGCGGCGTCGCCACCCACCAGGGCGGTGGTGGAGTAGGTGTGCCCCTTGGCCTGAAAGACCTGGTCCTTGGCGATGGGGCCGAACTGGCTGATGGCGCCATCCACGGGGCAAATCAAATCGGCTTGGGCCAGTGGGCGGGCGCCGGGCTTGAGCGCCCGCGTGAAGAAGTCGTTGAACGAGGTGTAGCTGGCGATGTCGGGGTTGGCCGCCTCGGCCATGTTGACGTTGTAGCGGCCCACAAACCAGCGGATCACCGAGGTGGTGAGGCCGCCCAGCCGGGCCGATGCAAACTTGCCAGCCAGGGTGGTCAGTGCCTGCTTGGGCAGGAGGTATTGCGGCAGAACTGCCAGGCGATCAGACACGGGCGAACCCCTCAAAGACGAAAGCGGACGATTCTATCGGCGGGGCGCTATCGCCCGCACGGGGTCATACCCCGAGGTACTGCTCCAGCAGCAGGGGCTGCGCATGCAAGGCGTCCGAGCTGCCGTCAAACACCACCTGGCCCTTGACCAGGATGACGTTGCGGTCGGTGATCTGCGTGACGTGCTTCCAGTTCTTGTCCACGATCACGCTGCTGATGCCGCTGTCCTTGATGAGGCTGCAGATACGCCAGATCTCGCGTGCGATTAGCGGTGCCAGGCCTTCAGTGGCTTCGTCGAGGATGAGCACGTCGGGGTTGGTCATCAGCGCGCGGCCGATGGTGAGCATCTGCTGCTCGCCGCCGCTGAGCTGCTGGCCGCCGTGGCCCAGGCGTTCCTTCAGGCGCGGGAAGGTCTCCAGCACGCGCTCGTAGGTCCAGTCCCGCTGGCCGCGCGTGCCTGCGCGGGCGGCCATCTGCAGGTTCTCGACCACGCTCAGGTTGCCGAAGATGCCCCGGCCCTCGGGCACGTAGGCGATGCCCAGACGCGCCACCTCGTAGGGCGGTTTGCCGGTCATGTCGCGGCCTGCCACGGCCACGCTGCCCGAGCGGGGCTTGACCAGACCCATCAGCGACTTGAGCAGGGTGCTCTTGCCCATGCCGTTGCGGCCCATGAGGCCGATGGTCTCGCCCTGGCCCACGGTGAAATCAATGCCGTGCAGGATGTGGCTGCTGCCGTAGAAGGTGTGGATGCCCTTGGCATCGATCCATGGAGTGGTCATGTCAGTGGTCCTCTCCCAGGTAGGCGGCCTGCACGGTGGCATCGGCGCGTACCTCGGGCGGTGTGCCGTGCGCAATCACCTCGCCGTTGACCATCACCGTCAGGCGGTCGGCCAGCGCAAACACCGCATCCATGTCGTGCTCGACCAGCATCATGGCGTGGGCGGGCTTGAGGCGCTGCAGCAGCTCCACCATGCGTTCTGCCTCGGCCACGCCCATGCCAGCCAGGGGCTCGTCGAGCAGCAGCACCTGCGGCTCGGTGGCCAGGGTCATGGCAATTTCGAGCTGGCGCTGCTCGCCGTGGCTCATGGCTCCCGCGATGGCCATGCGCCGGTCTTTGAGGCCTGACAGCTCGATAGCGCTTTCAAGACGTGCGCTGGTTGCTCTGTTTTTGATAGTGTCCGAGCGGGTGTCCTGCCACCAGCGCAAGGGGTTCCAGGGTTGCTGCGCATCGCGCGACTGGGCGGCCAGGCGCACGTTTTCGTGCACGGTGAGCGGCAGGAAGATGTTGGTCTTCTGGTAGCTGCGACCCAGGCCCTGGCGTGAGATGCGTTCAGGCGCCCAGCCGGTCACATTGGTGCCACCCAGCAGCACGGTGCCCGAGGTGGGGGGCAGGTCGCCCGAGAGCAGGTTGGTCAGCGTGGACTTGCCCGCGCCGTTGGGACCGATCACCGCGTGGATCTTGCCCCGCCACAGGTCTACCGAGACACCATTGACGGCGGCCAGGCCGCCAAAGCGCTTGGTGACCTTCTGTGCAGACAACAGGACTTCAGCCATGGTGCGATCCCTCCGAGGCCTTGGCTGCGCCCCGCTGCGCAAACATGCCCAGCAGCCCGCGCGGTGCTGCGACCACCACCAGCACGATGAAGCCGCCCATCAGCAGTTGCCAGTGTTTGCTGATGTCCTTGAATACGTGCAGCAGGTACTCGAACGCAAACGCACCCACGATGGCGCCTGCAAAGTTGCCCATGCCGCCCAGGATGACCATCATGATGGCGTGGGCGCTCATGTGAAAGCCCATGAGTTCAGGATTCACATAGCCGGTCTGCGCGCCCCACAGGTACCCCGCCAGGCCCGCCAGCGCCCCGGCAATGGTGAAGGCGGTGAGCTTGTAGCCCCGCGTGCCAAAGCCCATGGCGCGCATGCGGTGCTCGTTGATGCGGATGCCTGCCAGCGCGCGGCCGAGTGGGCTCCACAGCAGGCGGCGCAGCAGCACATACACCAGCACCACCAGCGCCAGTGTGAAGTAGTAGAAGGTCTTGCGGCCCTCCAGATCGAACGGCAGCCAGCCGAACAGCGCCGCATCAGGCCGGAAGTTGATGTACAGGCCGTCCGATCCCCCCAGCACCTTGTTGTCGAAGAACAGGTAGAACACCATCTGCGCAAAGGCCATGGTGACCATGATGAAGTAGATGCCGTGGGTGCGCACCACAAAGAACCCGATCACCAGCGCCACCAGGCCCGACACAGCCACTGCCAGCGGTAGCGACCACCACAGGCTGACCGGCATGTCCGCTGGGGTGAGAAAGGCGAGGGCGTAGCCCGCCACACCAAAGTACGCCGCGTGGCCCAGCGATACCAGCCCGGTCACGCCTTGCAGCAGATCCAGGCTCATGGCAAAGATGGCCATGATCATCATGCGGGTGACCATTTGCACGTAGAAGTCGCTGCCCACCACGGGGAAAAGCAGCAGCGCAGCCAGCCCCAGTGCCAGGGAAAACTGCACGCTGCGCGGCAGCACTTCGATATTGGCGCGGGGGGTGCTCATGAGTTGCCGCCGGGCCGCCCCAAGGCAGCGAAGGCCCCCTCGGGGGGCAGCGAGATACACGAAGTGACGAGCGTGGGGGGAGTCATTGTTTAAACAGGCCCTCGGGTTTCCACAGCAGCACCGCCGCCATCAGCATGTAGACCAGCATGCCCGCTGCCTGTGGCAGCAGCACCTTGCCAAACGTATCGACAAAGCCCACCAGCAGCGCCGCAATGAGCGCACCGCGTACCGAGCCGATGCCACCGATCACCACCACCACAAAACACATGATGAGCACTGACGAGCCCATGTTGGGATACACGCTGGACACTGGTGCAGCCACCATGCCCGCAACCGCCGCCAGGCCCACGCCCAACGCAAACACGATGGCATGGATCAGCTTGATGTTCACGCCCAGCGACTCGGCCATGTCGCGGTTGAAGGCGCCCGCGCGGATCTTCATGCCCAAACGCGTCTTGGAAATCAGCAGGTACAGCGCCACAGCCAGCGCGATGCACACGCCCGATATGAAAAGCCGGTAGACCGGGTAGGAGAGGGTGTCGGTGAGCGGAATCGACCAGTCCAGCACCTTGGGGATGGGCACGCCATGCACATCGTCGCCCCACAGAATGGAGCGCAGTTCTTCAAAGATGTAAATCAGCCCGAAGGTCAGCAGTACTTGGTCCAGATGGTCGCGGTGGTAGAAGTGGCGGAACAGCAGCCATTCAAGCGCCAGCCCAAAGGCCACCGACAGCAGCGCGCCGCCTACGATGGCGAGTGCCAAGCTGCCGAAATGCCCCGACAGCGAATACGCAAGGTAAGCCCCCAGCATGTAAAAGCTGCCGTGCGCCAGATTCACCACGCCCATGATCCCGAAGATCAGCGTGAGCCCGGCCGCCAGCATGAACAGCAGCAGGCCGTATTGCACGCTGTTGAGCAGCTGGATCAGGAACGTCGCGAAATCCATGGAGGGCTGGGTTTGGAGTGCAAAAAATCAACCCGCGCAGCACGAGGCCGGCGGAGGAAGCCCGGCATGCAAGCCGGGCGGTTGGGGCGGAAAATGGGCCGACCGAACGGCTTAGCCCATCCTGCAACCAGCGCCACTGTCGGCCAGCGCCTTGGCGGCCACGCCGATCACTTTGTTTTCCTTGTTCTCCACCCGGCGCAGGTAGATGTCCTGCACGGGGTTGTGGGCCTTGCTCATCGTCCACTTGCCGCGTGGGCTGTCGATGACGGCGCTTTCCATCGCCTTGATGACGGCCGGCTTGGCAGACAGGTCGCCCTTGACGGCGTTAGCGCCCTGCACCAGCAGCAGGCCGGTGTCGTAACCCTGCACGGCATACACGTCGGGCTGGCTGCGGAAGGCCTTGGCGTACTCCAGGCGGAACTGCTTGTTGCGCGGTGTGTCCAGCGAGTCGCTGTAGTGCATGGTGGTGATGATGCCGTCGGCCGCTGGGCCCGCAGCATCCAGCACGCCTTCGGTCAGGAAGCCCGAGCCATACAGCGGGATCTTGTCCTTGAGGCCGGCCGCCGCGTAGTCCTTGATGAACTTGGCCGCGCCGCCACCGGCAAAGAAGCAGGCCACGGCATCGGGCTTGAGCGCGGCAATCTCGGTCAGCAGTGCCTGGAATTCGACGTTGGGGAAGGGCAGGCCCAGTTCCTTGACGATGGTGCCGCCCGCCTTAGTGTAGCTTTCCTTGAAGCCCTCAAACGCTTCGTCACCAGCTGCGTACTTCCAGGTGATCCAGACGGCCTTCTTATGGCCCTTTTCGACCATGGCCTTGCCCAGCGCCAGCGTGGGCTGGGAATTGCTGAACGAAGTGCGGAACACGTTGGGGGCGCACAGCGTGCGGGTGGCTGCGTGTACGCCTGCGTTGGGGATCAGGTTGAGCACGCCGGTGTCGCGCGCCACCTTCTGGATACCCATCTGCACGCCCGAGTGCACGGTACCGATCAGCACATCCACCTTGTCGCGCTGCACCAGCTTGCTGGCGTTTTCAACGCCCTTGCTGGGCTCGGACTCGTCATCCACCTTGAACCATTCGATCTCGCGCCCGCCGAGCTTGCCGCCTTGCTGGTCGATGGCCAGGCGCACGCCGTTTTCAATGGCCACGCCCAACTGGGCAAATGTGCCGGTGTAGGGCAGCATGAACCCCACGCGCACCTTGCCGCTTTGCGCACGCACGATGGAGGGCAGCAGCAGGCCCGTGGATGCTGCGCCAACGAGGGCGGCACTGCGGCTGATGACGAGGCGGCGGGTGGTCATGGGGCTTGTCTCCTTTGTTTAGGCTTAAAGTAATTTACTGCAAGCGTTCGGTGGTGAATACCTATGGGTTACCCGTACCAGCGCTCGTTTCGGGTTTCAAGAGCGGGGGGAGCTTCACGGCTTTTTTGTCTTCGCTGCTGAGAAGCCTGACGGATCGGTGCGGCATGGGTGCCAATGTGGATGGTCACTGCAGCCCAACGGAAAATTTGAAACATGAATTAAAATGCATGTATTGAATTTTTGTGCAGTATAGAGCGTGTTTTTGGATTGGGGTGGTCGATTTGGGCTTGCGTTCTAGGTAGTTTCCAGCACGGGGCGCAGCAGCGACACCGATCAAGGCGCAGCAACTCCCCGTCGCACCGAAAACCTCCCGTGCCCCAGCAGCATGGCGCTGCCTGCACAATCGTGGTCTGATCATGCGGTCCGTCGCATATGGTCAGACGGCCTGGCCGGGCGATAGCGTTGTGGACTGCACCGTAGCCCACCATCCCGCAGTCTGCGCCGAGTTGATGCAGCTTGCCGCTGGATCCGCATTTTTATTCTGTATGCCTTCTTCTCCCTCCGACCTGTCTCCTTCCGCCCCGTCCCGGCCGTCTTGGGCGGCTCGCTCGACCGAATGGCTGCGTCATTTCTGGCCCGCCCCGTTGGGCATTGATGGCAAAGAGCGCCTGCGGTTTGTGGTGGGCGCGGTGATCGGTGTGCTGCTCACGGCGTGGCTCAGTCGCTGGTGGGCCCAGGGCAATGGCTCGGGCCCGTGGATGGTGGCTTCGCTGGGCGCCAGTGCCGTGCTGGTGTTCGGCATGCCTTCCAGCCCGCTGGCCCAGCCCTGGCCGGTTTTGGCGGGCAGCACGTTGTCGGCGCTGGTCGGGGCGGTCTGTTCTGCGTTGATTTCAGACAAGGCCTTGGCGGGGGCGGTGGCTGTGGGGCTGGCGATTGCGCTCATGGTGCCTTTGCGTTGTCTGCATCCGCCGGGCGGGGCCATGGCCTTGTACGTGGTGCTCACCTCGGGCGATGGCTGGCACCTGGCCGCGTTTCCGGTGCTCTTCAACGTGGTGCTGCTATTGATTGCCGCTGTGGTCTACAACGGATTGACGGGCCGCCGCTATCCACATCCCCAGCGCCTTGCGCCGAAGGCGGCAGCGAGCCAGGGGGGGTTCACCGCATCGGACGTGGATGCGGCGCTGGCTCATTACAACCAGGTGCTCGATGTGAGCCGTGCGGACCT
>Ga0097678_1001968_pt1 | contig 18521 bp, 15 predicted proteins | sample ThiBiot_500_plan_2_FD_72847 | JGI IMG/M metagenome (GOLD analysis project Ga0097678, IMG submission 72847) | Wastewater bioreactor microbial communities from Cape Town, South Africa - Thiocy_expt_500_plan - 1398105537976 (version 2) (version 2) ...
GAGCGCCGCGATCTCGTCGAGCCCGATCGCGTCGTTGCGCACCGTGCGCACCTCCTCGCCCAGCTCTCCGAAGTACTGCACCAGGTTCCAGGTGAAACTGTCGTAGTTGTCGATCATCAGCAGCATGGAGACCTCCGGACGGCGCCGTAACCCTGTTCTCAAAGCAGGCCGTCCAGCCCGCCCTGCACCAGCTCTGCCGCGCGCAGCACGGCGCGCACCTTGTTCTCGGTCTCCTGCCACTCGCTCTCGGGAATCGAGTCGGCCACCACGCCGGCGGCGGCCTGCACGAACAGCGTGCCGTCCTTGACCACTGCGGTGCGGATCGCGATCGCCAGGTCGAGGTCGCCCAGGAACGAGATGTAGCCGCAGGCGCCGCCGTAGAGGCCGCGCCGGGTCGGCTCGAGCTCGTCGATGATCTGCATGGCGCGGATCTTGGGCGCGCCGGTCAGCGTGCCGGCCGGGAAGGTGGCGCGCAGCACGTCGATCGGCCCCATGCCGGGCTTCAGCTTGCCCTCCACGTTGGACACGATGTGCATCACGTGCGAGTACTTCTCGACGGCCAGCTGGTCGGTGACGCGCACGCTGCCGATCTCGGCGATGCGCCCGATGTCGTTGCGCGCCAGGTCGATCAGCATCACGTGCTCGGCGATCTCCTTGGGGTCGGCGAGCAGCTCCCGCGCGAGCGCCTCGTCCTGCGCCGGCGTGGCGCCGCGCCTGCGGGTGCCCGCCAGCGGGCGGATGGTGATGCGGTCGCCGTCGGGCTGGCGCTCCTGGCGCACCAGGATCTCGGGCGAGGCGCCCACGATGTGGAAGTCGCCGAGGTCGTAGAAGTACATGTACGGCGAAGGATTGATCGAGCGCAGCGCCCGGTACAGCGTGATCGGCGAATCGTGGAAGGGCTTCTCGATGAGCTGGCCGACCTGCACCTGCATCACGTCGCCGGCCATGACGTATTCCTTGGCGCGCTCCACCGCCGCCAGGTAGGCCGTGCGCGTGAACTCGCGCCGCGGCTCGGTCTCGCCGCCCGGCTCGGGCGACGGCACGGCGAGCGGGCGCGCGAGCTGCGCGTAGAGCTCGCGCAGACGCCGGCGCGCGCGCTGGTAGGCATCACCCTCCGACGGATCGGCGTACACCATCAGGTAGAGCTTGCCCGCGACGTTGTCGACGATCGCCAGCTCCTCGGTGAGCAGCAGGAACACCTCGGGCACGCCGATCGGGTCGGGCTTGTCGCGGCCGGCGGCGCGCGGCTCGATGTGACGCACCGCGTCGTAGGCGAAGTAGCCGGCGAGCCCGCCGCAGAAGCGCGGCAGGCCCGGGCGCACCGCCACCTTGAAGCGCTTCTGGTAGGCGTCGACGAAGTCGAGCGGATCGCCCTGGTGGCGCTCGATGACCTTGCCGTTCCTGAGCACCTCGGCGCCGCCCGGAGTGGAACGGATGACCGTGCTGGCAGGCAGGCCGATGAACGAGTAGCGCCCGAAGCGCTCACCTCCCACCACCGATTCGAGCAGGAAGCTGTACGGCCCGTTGGCCAGCTTCAGGTACAGCGACAGCGGCGTATCGAGGTCGGCGAAGCACTCCATCAGCAGCGGAATGCGGTTGTAGCCCTGGGCGGCGATCGCCCGGAATTCGATCTCGGTCATGAAGCCCCTCTTTCGCGGACCGGCGGGCCGGGCCCGCGTCCGTCGCGCCCTCGGATGGGCGCCCTTGCGTGTCAGGAAGCGGAAGGCCGGCCGCGGGTCAGCGCCGGAAGCGCTGCGGGGTCGGCAGGTGCGTCGCGATCAGCGCCAGCACCACCAGCGCCAAGCCCGCCAGTCGTTGGCGTTGCGGGCCGGCTGTTTTTGCTGGGCGGGGCGCATGAGGGGGGAGGGAATGACTTGCTCGGTTCTCGACGCCGCGACTATACCATCGGAGCTCCGGGCGTCAACCGTCCGCGTCACGCGCCGCCTCGCATCGGTCGATGCGCTGCGCCGCCTCGAGCAGGGTCGCGACCACGGCATCGGCGTCGATCGAATCCGCCGGCCGGCCCTCGTTGTAGCCGTAGGGCACCACCATCACCGGCATGCCGGCGGCGCGCGCGGCCTGCGCGTCGTTGAGCGAATCGCCGATGGCCACCATGCACGAGGGAGCCAGACCGAAATGCCGCGCGACGTGGTGCAACGGCATCGGATCGGGTTTGCGCCGCGGCAATGCATCGCCGCCCAGCGTCAGCTCGAAGTGCCGCGCCAGGCCGGTGCGCGCCAGCAGCGCGTCGGCGAACGACTGCGGCTTGTTGGTCACGCAGGCCAGGCGCAGGCCCTTGGCGCGCATCGCCTCGAGCCCCTCGCTCGCCTGCGGGTAGGGCGCCGCCGACTGGCCGTTCTCGCGCGCGTAGTGACGCTCGAACGCCGCCATGGCGCGGTCGGCCAGCGCTTCGTCGACGCGCCCCTCGAGCGAGCCGGCCAGTGCGCGATGCACCAGCACGCGCGCGCCCTTGCCCACGTAGCGGCGCACGTCCGACTCGGCGAGCGGCGCCCGGCCGAGGTCGGCCAGCATGGCGTTGACCGCCGCCGTGAGGTCGGCCGCGGTGTCGAGTAGCGTGCCGTCGAGATCGAGAACGACGCCGTCGGCACGAAAGCGGCGCGGGCTCACGCCGCGTCGAGCGCCGCGCGCAGCCGCTCGAAGATGCCGCGATAGCCGCCGTCGGGATCGCGCGCGCCGAACACCGCCGATCCGGCCACGAAGGTATCGGCGCCGGCGCGTGCGATGTCGGCGATGTTGTCGACCTTCACGCCGCCATCGATCTCCAGCCAGATCGGCTGGCCGCCGGCCGCCACGTGCGCGTCGATGCGCTCGCGCACCGCGCGCAGCTTGGGCAGCGCCGAAGGGATGAACTGCTGCCCCCCGAAGCCGGGGTTGACCGACATCAGCAGGATCATGTCGAGCCGGTCCATCACGTGATCCAGCCAGTCGAGCGGCGTGGCCGGGTTGAACACCAGCCCGGCGCGGCAGCCGCGATCGCGGATCAGCTGCAGGGTGCGATCGACGTGCTGCGTGGCTTCGGGGTGGAAGCTGATGAGATCGGCGCCCGCCCTGGCGAAATCGTCGACGACCGGATCGACCGGGCTGACCATGAGGTGCACGTCGATCGGGATCTTCACGTGCGGGCGCACCGCCTGGCACACCAGCGGGCCGACCGTCAGGTTCGGCACGTAGTGGTTGTCCATCACGTCGAAGTGGATGAGGTCGGCGCCGGCGGCTTCGACCGCCCTGACCTCCTCGCCCAGGCGGGCGAAGTCGGCCGACAGGATGCTGGGGGCGATGCGATGCGTGCGCGTCATGGGATCGGCATGAGTGGGGCTAAGCGGTCCGCTGCGGAGGCCTTGTCTACAATCGCGATTGTAGCGATCCCCCCGACAGCGCCATGGCCACCGAGTACGGTGAGCGCTCGCCCGTGACCGATAAGCGTTACCTGCTGCGCATCGAGGTGCGCACCGCCTACCTGCCCGAGCAGTCGCGGCCCGGCGAAGCGCAGTACGCCTTTGCCTACACCATCCGCATCACCAACGCCGGCAGCGTGGCCGCGCAGCTGATCAGCCGGCACTGGCTGATCGCCGACGACGACGGCCGCACGGTGGACGTCAAGGGGCTAGGCGTGGTCGGGCAGCAGCCCCTCATCAGGCCCGGCGAACGCTTCGAGTACACCAGCGGCACGCAGCTCGCGACGGCCTGTGGCACCATGCGCGGCAGCTATCTCTTCGTGGCCGAGGACGGGCACCGTTTCGACGTGCCGATCGAGGAATTCGCGCTGGTCATGCCGCGCACGTTGCACTAGTACGCGACCCGGAGGTACCGCGACAAGATGAAAGCGATGGATTCGGTTCCATGGCTAGGCGCAAACCGCAGCCATGGCGGCCCGGCCTCACTTCTTGCCGCGCATCGTCCACCACACCAGCAGCAGCATCAGCGCGAGCGCGCCGCCTGCCTCGGCGAAGAGAATCCAGCTGTCTGCCATGCGGCATATTCTAGTCGCGGGCGGCGGCGGGTCCGGCGCATACCCGCACACGGAAGCGGGGGCACGGCCGCGGCGCTCCTCGCAGTGCTCCTTTCGGCATCCTTCGTCGCCGCCTGCGCGCCCTCGCCGGCCTGGCCGGAACCGCCCACGGCGGAGCGCGACACCGTGCAGGCGGATCGCCCCGCAGGCGCCGCGGCGGGCCGGCAGGCAGGCGTCGCTGCGAGCCGTCCCGCTGGCCCTGCACGCGCCATGCCCGTCGATGCCCTGCCCGGCTGGCGCGAGGACTCGCTCGCGCACCTGCACGAAGCGCTTGCCCGGCAATGCGCCCTGCGACAGGCGCCTCCGCCCTGGCCGGCGCTGTGCGCCGAGCTGCCCGCCCCCGCAGCGCTGAAAGCCTGGGTCGCCGATCGCTTCGCGGCCTGGCCGCTGGCGCGCGACGACGGTGCGGCGGGACTGCTGACCGGCTACTACGAACCGGTGCTGCAAGGCAGCCGCCGGCGCGACCGTCCGGGGCAGGTGCCGCTGTATCGCCGGCCCCCCGACCTGATCGCGGCCGGCGACGGCACGCGCCTGCAGCGGCGCGGCGGCACGCTGCAGCCGTATCCCGCACGCGAGCAGATCGAGACCGGAACCGCGCTGGCCGGCCAGGAGCTGGCATGGCTGGACGATCCGGTCGAGGCCTTCTTCCTGCAGATCCAGGGATCGGGACGCATCCGCCTGCGCGACGGCAGCCAGATGCGCGTCGGCTTCGCCGACCACAACGGCCACCCGTATTTCGCCATCGGCCGCGAGCTCATAGCGCGCGGGGCGCTCGAGCCCGGCGCCGTCGACGCCGACGCGATCAAGGCCTGGCTGCGCGCGAATCCGGCCGAGGCCGACGCGGTCATGCGGCGCAACCCGCGCTACGTCTTCTTTCGCGAGCTGCCGCCCGGCGATGCCGGTCCGCCCGGGTCGCTCGCCGTGCCGCTGACGCCGATGCGGTCGGTAGCCACCGACCCCGCGCACGTGCCGCCGGGAGCGCTGCTCTACATCGACTCCACGCGCCCCGACGACGGCACGCCGCTGCGCCGCCTGACGGTAAGCCAGGATCGCGGCGCAGCCATCGTCGGCGCGGCGCGCGCCGACCTGTTCTGGGGGTCCGGCCAAGAGGCTGGGCGCCTGGCCGGCCTCACCCGGCAGCCGGCGCGCATGTGGCTGCTGTGGCCGAAGGGCTCGACGCCTCCCGGACGCTAGGGCCTGTCACCCTACGATCGTCCCCGCGCCGGGGCTCTCCCCTTTCAAGGCCGGGCTTCGAGGATGAGGTTGAAGGGCGTTTCGGTGGCGCGGCGAAAGCGCGTGAAGCCGGCTTCCTCGGCAACCCTGGCGAGCCGCGCCTCGCCGGCCTGTGCGCCGAGCGCCAGCCCGACCTCCTGGTCGAGCGAGGCAGGCGTGCAGATCATGGTGGACGCGGCGTAGTAGATGCGGCCGACAGGGTTGAGGTTGTCCTCCAGCCGGTCACCCGCGAAGGGCTCGACCAGCATGCAGGTGCCGTCCGGCGCCATGGTGCCCAGCACATGGCGCAGCGCGCCCACGGGGTCGCCCATGTCGTGCAGGCAGTCGAAGAAGCAGACGAGGTCGTAGCCGTGCGCGGGCACGGCCTTGGCGGCACGGACCTCGAAGGTCGCGCGGCCGGAAAGCCCGGCCGCGGCGGCAGCCTTGCGCGCATCCTCGATCGAGCCCTGGTGATAGTCGAAGCCGAAGAAGCGCGAAGCGGGAAAGGCCTCGGCCATCAGGAGGGTGGAGACGCCGTGGCCGCAGCCGATGTCGGCCACCGTCGCGCCGCGCTCGAGCTTCCCGACCACGCCGTCGAGCGCCGGCAGCCATTCCTGCACGAGATGGTGCTTGTAGCTGGTGCGGAAGAAGCGCGCCGTGCCGCAGAACAGGCATTCGTTGCGCTTGTCCCAGCCGACGCCCCGCCCGGTACGGAAGGCCTCGGTGATGCGCGGCTCGTCGCGCAGGGTGGCCGCCACGAGATCGCCGACGGCGGCGAGAAAGACGGGGCTGTCCTCGTCGGCGAAGACGGCGGCCTGCTCGGGCTGCATGGTGAACTTTCCGCTCGCCGTGTCATAGGCGACGTAGCCCGAGGCCGCCTGCGCCGCGAGCCATTCGCGGACATAGCGCTCGGCGGTTCCGGTGGTAGCGGCGAGCTCGGCCGATGTCATGGAACCGCCTTCGGCCAGCGCCTTGTACAGGCCCAGCCTGTCGCCGACCACGAGCAGCGAGGCATTCATCGCGGCACCGATGTCGTCGAGCATCTTGCCCACGAAGGCGTTCAGCCTTTCCTCGTTCAGAACCATGATCCGATCCTCCATTGCTGATGCGTGACGTCACGTCACGAAGCGCAACGATCCTGCCGCCGACGGACTCCGTCGCCGGCGGGCGCGATTGCGCAAGCGGCATGCCGGCCCCTGCCGGCGCTATTCGTCCCAGGCCTGAACGATGGTCTGCTCGGCGATCAGGCCGTCCTGCAGCTCGACGACGGCGATGCAGAAGACCTTCGCGCCATCGGGATAGGCGCAGGCCTGGGTGAAGGCGAGCCGGTCGCCCTCGGCGATGCTGACGTCGACCCGGTGGCTCATGGCGCGGCTGCAGATGTCGTCCCAGAACGCGGCGATCGCCGCCCGTCCCTTGATCTCGCGCGGCCGACTCGGCGGGTTGTTGCGGTCGACGATCCGCGTCACCGCATGATCGGCATAGAAGCCGGCAAGCGTCCGGCCGTCCCGTGTCTCGATGGCGCGCTTGATGGCCGCGCCGGTCACCGGCTTGGTCGTGGTGGTCATGATGCGCTCTCCTTTGCCTCGGTCAGGGCGTGTTCACACCAGGGCAGTGCGAACAGGTCCCAGCGTAGCGATCCTGCCCCGCCCGCGCTTGCACCGAAAGCGCCATCGCAGCCATGGCCCGTTCGGGCCAGCGCGCGTTCACAGCGCCGGCTGGCGCGCCACCAGCGCGGCGGCGGCGGCCCGCGACGGCAGGTCGAGCTTCAGCAGGATGTTCGCGACGTGGCGCTTGACCGTGTGCTCGCTGAGGCCGAGCTGCATGGCGATTTGCGTATTGCTCAGGCCGTCGGCCACCAGCGCCAGCACCTGGCGCTCGCGCGTGCTCAGGGAGCCGGGATCGGCGCAGCGGACCTCGCGCCGGACCGGCTCCAGATGCCGCTCGACCGCCAGCGCCACCACCGCCAGGGGATCGCGCATGCCGTCGATGGCGAGCGTGCCGCGATCGACGAACCGCAGCCCCGAGCCGGACACGAGTTCGCTGGCCAGCCGAGACAGCAGGATGTCGAGCGGCCGGGCTGCTGCCGCGATCCGGTCGGCCACATCGAGCGAGGCGCCGGACAGCGGCCCGAGCGAGACGTCGATCTCGCCGACATGGATGCCCTGCGCGATCTGCAGCCCGAGCGCAGCGGCCATCTCGCGCAGCGCAATTGCGCCGCCGGCCGCGCGCGCCGGCCCGTCGAAACGGGCGACGATCCTGTCGGGGCCGGACCACTCGGCATGGCCGCCATGGCGCTGCATGGCCTCGGGCATCGCCTCGCGAAAGCGTTCCATGCGCTCGTCCAGAAGCCGCCTCTCGATGCCCGCGGCCGGCCTGCCGGCCTTGGCGTCGAGGCGCGCCACCAGCAGCACGGTCAGCACACGGTTGCGGTCGGCGACCGGACGATCGCCGGTCAGGAACTCCTCGATCACGTCGGCGAGACGGTCGACATCGCCCATCCAGATCGGGTGGTCACGGCCGGAAAGCTCGACCAGGCGCGCACCGGCTATCCGGCGCGCGAGATCGCGGCCGCCCTCCAGGCCTGCATAGCCGTCCTGCCCCGCATGGAGAACGAGCGTGCAGGCGCGGATATCGGCGAGCCTGTCTCGCACGTCGATGGCCGCGTTCGTGCGCACGAGCGCCGCGGCTCCGGTAGGGCTCATCGACAGGCGCTCCAGGCGTGCCCACCAATCGGCGAAGTGGCGATCCTGCGATCGGCTCGGCGCGAGCAGCGGAAGCGTCGCCCCGTTGCCCCAGCACGCCTCGATCGAGTCGATGAAGGCGCGCAGCCGCCTGGCATCCATCACCGTGCCGTGAAAATGCGCATAGCCCGCGAACAGCACCAGAGCCCGCACCCGCTCCGGACGGGTTGCCGCGTAGAGCGCGGACAAGGCCGCGCCATCCGATGCGCCGATCAGCGCAGCCCGGCCGCAGCCGGCTGCATCCATCACGGCGGCAATGTCGCCCGCCTGCGCCGCGAGATCGGGGAGCGCACGGGCATCGCGGTCGCTCAACCCCGTGCCGCGCCGGTCGAAGAGGATCAACCGGCCGAAGGCGGAGAGCCGCTTGACGAGACGCCCGTAGCCCGGGGCCTCCGGCAGGATGTCGAGGTTCGAGAGGAAGCCGGGCACCAGCACGATGTCGAGCGAACCCTGCCCGACCGCCCTGTAGGCGATCCTCGTCTCGCCGCTCCTGGCATATCGGGTCTCGGCCGGGCGCATCGCTTCGTTCCGGAGCTCCGGAAGGTTCAGTTATAGCAAAGCGCGAGCATTCCGGCAGATCGATTGGCGCAAATAGAATTTGCACGGCAGCGACCCGCGGCAGGCGCCTGCGCGGATGCGCGGCTTCGCAGGATGCGCGGGAGGCGTGCGTCTCCGGCGTGCCGTTCAGCCCTTGGAGTTCTCCTCCAGCATCCTGGTGAAGCGCTCCGGCGGCGCGTAGCCCTGGAGCCGCTTGCCGTTGGCGAAGAACACCACGGGCGTGCCGGTGATGCCGAGCTTGCTCGCCAGCTCGCGCACCCGGGCGAGCTGCGTGTCGCAGGTGCCGGCGTTGCCCGGGATGCGATTGTTCAGCAGCAGCTCGTTCCAGGCGCGCGCCTTGTCGGCCGCGCACAGGGCCTTGCGGGCCTTCGATTCGGAATCGGCGGCGAGGAAGGCCAGCGGGAAGGTGTAGATCGTGACGTCGTCGAGCTTGACCAGGTCGGCGCGCAGCTTCTTGCAGTAGACACAGTTGGCGTCCTCGAATACCGCCACCACGCGCTTGCCGTTGCCGTTGACCTGCTTGATCGCGGCATCCAGCGGAAGGATCCGGAAGTCGATCGAGAGCAGCTCTTCCACGCGCTCCTGAGTCAGGTTGCGCTGTGACTTCATCTCGATCAGGTTGCCCTCGTAGAACAGGTACTGGCCCTTCTCGTCGACGTACAGCAGGTCGTGGCCCAGGCGGACTTCGTAGATGCCGGGCAGCGGCGTGCGGCGCACCTCGTCCACCGGGTGGCGTCCGCCGAGGAAGGACTCCATCGCGGCTTTCACACGCGCAGCCGCCGGATCGGCGGCCGGCATCGCGGCGGCGCCCTGCGCCAGCACGGGCGAGGCGGCGAGCCACAGGAGGGCGGCGGCGAGCGTCGCGGCGAAACGAATCATGACGGTCTTCCGGAAAGAGGCATGCATCAAGTGTCGCACGGCGCGATGCCCGAGGGCGCGCTCCCGCCGGGAGGTTCTAGCGGACCGCCTGCGCCACCAGCCGGCGCTTGATCCAGCCCGAGCCGGCGACGGCCCGCCAGCCCAGCGCCACCGCCGCCTCGAGCCACGCAGCGGGCAGCAGCGGCGGCAGCGCCGGATCGAAGAGGCGCTGCAGCCCGTCGGTGGCACGGCGCATCGCCGCGACCGGCTCGGCGCGCATGCGCTCATAGCGGCGCAGCAGCAGCCGATCGCCGGGGTCACGACCGGGGGCGCGCCGGCGCATCACCTGCACCAGCGCGGCGACGTCGCCGAAGCCCAGGTTCATCCCCTGGCCGGCAAGCGGATGGACCAGGTGCGCCGCATCGCCCACCAGCGCCACGCGAGGCGCGATCATCGCCGCCACGCGGCCCAGCCGCAGCGGGAAGGCCTCGACCCCCGAGATCGGCCTCATCGCCCCCAGCGCCGAGCCGGCGGCCTGCTGTACGCGCGCACCGAGCTCGTCCGGCGACATCGCCAGCAACGCATCGGCCAGCTCGTGCGGCGCCGACCAGACCATGCTGACGCGGCCTGCATGCGGTGCTTCCACCGGCGGCGGCAGCGCCCCTCCTGACGGCGAGGACGCAGCCGCTTGCGCCCGTGCGTCCGCGGCCGGATCGGCCGGCAGCGGCAGCAGGGCGAGCACCCCGTCGGTGCCGAACCACTGCCAGGCGATGTCCCGATGCGGCAGCTCGGTGGCGAAGTGCGCCACCAGCGCGCGCTGCGGATAGTCCGACACCGTCCAGGCCAGCCCGGCCGCCTCGCGCACGCGCGAGGCTCCGCCGTCGGCGCCGACCACCAGGCGGGCCAGCATGCGCCGCCCGCCTTCGAGCCGCAGGCCGAGCGCCGGCGCCGGCAGCGACGGCGCCGCCGGCGCATCGGGAGGCGGCTCGAATCCCTCGAAGCGCTCCTCGATCACCGGCAGGCGAGCGAAGCGCACTGCCTGTTCGAGCGCCTGCACCAGGTTGCGCTGCTCGACGATCCAGGCGAGCGCCTCGACGCGAGATTCGTAGGCGCCGAAGTGCAGCGGGTCGCGATCGGCACCGAAGCGCGGGAACACGCGCATGTCGTAGACCGGCGCGACACGGCGCGCATCGAGCGCATGCCACACGCCGATCGAGTCGAGCAGCGCGCGCGCGGCCGGCGACAGCGCGAACACCCGCAGATCCCACGGCTCGGCCGTCCCGGCCTGCAGCGGCTGGCCAACGAGCGCCGTCGACAGCCCCTCGCGCGAGAGCGCGAGCGCCGCCGCCAGCCCGACAGGCCCGCGCCCCACCACCGCGACCTCGGATCCGGAATTGACGACTCTGGAAGGCATCCGGCGATTATAGGGACGCCGCAGCACCTTCCCGCCCTGCGATTCTGCTAAGATTGCCGGCTTTCGGGCGCGGCACCCTGGCTCGCGCCCCTACGGCCAAGTAGCTCAGTCGGTAGAGCAGAGGACTGAAAATCCTTGTGTCGGTGGTTCGATTCCGCCCTTGGCCACCATTCACCCTTCTCAGACAATCCCGCGTTTGCCCGTACCCTAGACTGCCTTTCAGGCAGATCAATTCGCCGGGGTACAACATGGGCATGCTCCGTGAAGCTGGGGCTCGGCACCTACCCGACCGTGAGCCTCGCAAGCGCACGCAAAAAGGCCCGGAACATCTCCGAGACCCGATCGGCCGGGCTCGATCCTCAGGAGGCCCGTCGCATCGCAGCCGAGCAGCAGCCGCGTCGCCAAGCTCAATACCTTTGAACTGATGGCGCGTGCCTGGCTTGCGCAGGCCGGCAAGGATCGCCACCGCACGAACTGCTGATAAGAACATGCCAAACCCTTCTTTCGGTGAATCCTCTTGTACCGCTGCGGCCAGCGGCCTCGTGGAAGTGCGGGGTGCGCGCGAGCACAACCTCAAGGACGTGGATGTCTCCATCCCGCGCAACGCGCTGGTGGTGTTCTCCGGTGTCTCCGGCTCCGGCAAGTCCTCGCTCGCATTCGGCACCATTTATGCCGAGGCACAGCGGCGCTACTTTGAGTCGGTAGCCCCTTATGCGCGGCGCCTGATCGACCAGGCCGGCGTGCCCGACGTCAATGCGATCGATGGCCTGCCTCCGGCGGTCGCCTTGCAGCAGCAGCGCGGCGCCAGCAACGCACGTTCTTCCGTTGGCAGCGTGACCACGTTGTCCAGCCTCGTACGGATGATGTATTCGCGCGCAGGCGCCTACCCGGCCACCCAGCCGATGCTGTACGCCGAGGATTTCTCGCCGAACACGCCGCAGGGGGCATGCCCGACCTGCCACGGTCTGGGCCATGTGTACGAGGTGACCGAGGCCACCATGGTGCCCGATCCCTCCCTGACCATCCGCGAACGGGCGATCGCCTCGTGGCCGCCTGCCTGGCAAGGGCAGAACCTGCGCGACATCCTGGTCAGCATGGGCTACGACGTTGACCGGCCGTGGAAGGACCTGCCGAAGAAAGACCGCGACTGGATATTGTTCACCGAGGAAACCCCCACGGTGCCGGTGTACGCGGGCTTCTCGCCCGCCGAAACCCGCGCTGCGCTCAAGCGCAAGCTGGAGCCGAGCTACATGGGCACCTTCACCGGCGCCCGGCGGTATGTGCTGCACACCTTTGCCAACACCCAGAGCGCGTTGATGAGAAAGCGCGTGTCCCGGTTCATGGAGGGCAAGCCGTGCCCCACCTGCCACGGCAAGCGGCTCAAGCCCGAAGCGCTGTCGGTAACCTTCGCCGGAGTGGACATCGGCGAGTTCATGCAGATGCCGCTGGACCGGCTGGCGGCCTTGCTCGAACCCATCGCCCAGGGCGATTTCCGCGCCCATACGGCGGGAGCGGGCGCTGACAAGGAAGCGACCCGGCGTGACCGTGCCGAACGCGCGGCCTCTGGCCGTGCAGTCCATGCGGTGTCGCCCGACGTACGCCGCACCTCCGCGCTGTCGGAAGAAAAGCGCCTCGCCGCGCAGCGCCTGGCCGGTGGCGTGATGGCACGTCTGCGTCGACTGCGCGGGCTGGGCCTGGGCTACCTGACGCTGGACCGGGCCACGCCGACCCTTTCGGCCGGCGAATTGCAGCGCCTGCGACTGGCCACGCAACTGAGTTCCCTGCTGTTCGGCGTCGTGTACGTGCTCGATGAACCCTCGGCGGGCCTGCATCCCTCCGACAGCCAGGCCCTGTACGACGCGCTCGACAAGCTGCGCGACGCGGGCAACTCGGTGTTCGTGGTGGAGCACGACCTGGACTTGATGCGTCGCGCGCAATAGCTGGTGGACGTGGGGCCGGATGCCGGAGAACGTGGCGGCCGCGTGCTCTACAGCGGCGATCCGGACGGCCTGCGTGAAATTGCCGAATCGCGCACCGCACGCTACCTGTTCGACGAGATTCCCGCACTCGGCAGCCGGGGACGCGAGCCCTCCGGCTGGCTGGAGCTGCAGGGCATCCACCGCCACAACCTGCACGGCGTGGACGCGCGCATTCCACTCGGCGTACTGACTGCCGTCACCGGCATCTCCGGCTCGGGCAAATCCAGCCTCGTCGCGCAGGCACTACCGGAACTGGTGCTGCTGCACCTGGGCCACGAGCCCGAGGACGATGCCGCCGACAGCGGCGCCATCGAAGGGCCCACGGTGATCGAGGTTACCGGCGGCCATCTGGCCGGTGACGTGGACGCCGTGCAGCGCCTGGTGCAGGTCGACCAGAAGCCGATCGGGTGCACCCCGCGCTCCAACCTGGCCACCTATACCGGCCTGTTCGACCACGTGCGCAAGCTGTTTGCCGCCACGCCTGATGCGCGCCGTCGCCGCTACGACGCCGGGCGGTTCTCGTTCAATGTGGCCAAGGGGCGCTGCGAGACCTGCGAGGGCGAGGGCTTCGTCAGCGTGGAACTGCTGTTCATGCCCAGCGTGTACGCGCCGTGCCCGACGTGCCATGGCGCACGCTACGACGAGGCCACGCTGAAGGTGCGCTGGAACGGACGCAACATCGCCGAAGTGCTGCAGATGACGGTGGACGAAGCCCGTGAGTTCTTCGCGGGCGAGGATGCGGTGGCGCGGCCACTGCAACTGCTGCGCGAGATCGGGCTGGGCTATCTGCGCCTGGGGCAGCCGGCCACCGAGCTTTCCGGTGGCGAAGCGCAGCGCATCAAGCTGGCCACCGAGTTGCAGCGCAGCCAGCGCGGCCGCAGCCTGTACGTGCTCGACGAGCCGACGACCGGGCTGCATGCGTGGGATGCCGACCGGCTGCTGGTGCAGTTGCAGCGCCTGGTTGATGCCGGCAATACCGTGGTGATGATCGAGCACGACATGCGTGCGGTGGCCCAGGCCGATTGGGTGATCGACGTGGGGCCGGGTGCGGGCGATGCCGGCGGCAGCATCGTGGCGGCCGGCGCCCCCCAACAGGTGGCGCGGGCGCCCAGCAGCCGGACCGCGCCGTTTCTTGCGCAGGAGCTGGCGCGGGCCGCGTCGGGCGTACCAGATCGCCGCAGCTGATATGCGAGGTCGCTCGATCAAGGGTGTCGAGGCGAGTTCGTTCTTCCTGGCGAACGCCTGCCACAGCGCCTGGCGGGATGTGCTTGGCGCGCGTCGCAGTCCGGTGCAATTCAGCCGGAGCCATGCGTTTCGATGAACAGGTCCGGAGAAATCCTTTCGAGCTCATCGAACAGCGCTTTCACCGTGGCCGGCATGAGCCGCCGCTCGTTGATGACTCCGTAAACGCATAGCGGCGCACAATGGAATTCCGGCAACACCCTTGCCAGGCTCCCCGAACGAACCGCCTCGCTGCAGAAGGTCGCCACCGTACGAGTTACTCCGAGGCCATCGATGGCCACCTGCCTGCGTGCGTCGGCATTCGAGCTTCTGAAATGCGAACCGGGAATCGGCACGTCGATTATTCGCTCGTGTTTATCCGTGAATCGCCACTGCAGATCCTGGGACGAGGCGATCAGCGGTATTTTTGAAAGATCCTCCGGTGTCCGTATGCGTGGATGACGTTCGAGGAATGCCGGCGAAGCAAATAGTCCTCTTTCCAGCATGAAAGCCCGACACGACACTACGCCGGAATCCGCCAGATTCCCATTGGTCATGACGAAGACGACGTCGTAGCCGCTGCCGAACAATTCCTTTATGGGCGCGTATTGCACGTCCAGGGTAATCGTCAGATGCGGATTCCGTGACGCCAGGTTTCTGACGGTGCGGGCCAGATGATGAGCGCCGAATTCATAGGGGGCCGCGATCCGCAATGAGCCCGCGACCTGGCCGCTGGATGCCCGGAAGTCGGAGGTGATGTGATCCAGCTGCGCCAGCAACGGACCGATGTTTTCGTGAAGGGTGCGCCCCCGGTCCGTCAAATGGAAGCGGCGCCTGGTCCGATCCATGAGGCGAACGGACAAATCATCCTCGAGGCGCCGGATGGCAAGGCTGAGGCTGGACTTGGGCCGGCTGACCGCCCTGGCAGCAGCACCGATTCCACCATATTCAACAACAAGGCACAGGTCGATCAGGTCGCTCAGCCTGGCATTTCCCATGGTTGCGTCCATCCTGCTGAACACGGTGTTCGAATTTTAAACCTAGTGCCCGCTCCAGGATTTGGCTACCGTTTGTATCGAGCCCTTGGTTCCTGAAGGAGACACCTGGCATGCTGAGCTTCGTACTCAAGGATTTCATCGAATACGATCCGAAACTGCGGGTGCGCAAGCCCATTCTCAAGGTGCCCAGCCTCGTTTCGGAAATCGTCTGTTACGAGCCGGGGCAGGCAACAGCAACCCATCATCATCCCGTGCAGGACGAGATCTGGGTGGTGCTCGAAGGTTACGGCGAAATATGGGTCGGAGAGGAACGGCTTGCCATCGAACCGACCAGCATGATTTTCATACCGGCAGGCATTCGCCATGGCCTGGCCGCCAGCCCGGATAGCCGCCTCGTACTTCTGTTCATCAAAAGCCCCGGTATCACCGAGGCAGCATCCGTGGCGCCAGGAAGCAGCGTAGCTGCCGGAGCTGGCGCCACAGTGCCCACAACCGGGTCGAAGCTTCAACTCGAGGTCACCGACGTCCAGGCTGAGGCGCGCGATGTCATTCAGGTCGAGCTTCGCGCCCCCGGAGGCGCCGAACTCCCTGCGTTCGAGCCTGGTGCCCATGTAGCAATCGACCTGCCCAACGGCTTGATTCGTCATTATTCGCTCAGCAACGATTGGCGTGAGCGCGACCGGTACGTACTCGGCATCGCGCGATCCTCGCAGGGAAGAGGCGGCTCGCTGTTCATTCATCAGGCCTTGCGGCGAGGCACGACCCTGCCTGTAAGTGTTCCGCGCAACGGCTTTCCCCTCGACCCGTCGGCCACGCAATACCTGTTTCTGGCCGGCGGCATCGGCATCACGCCGATCCTCGCGATGATCCGCTGGTGCCGGGCCAATGGTCGCCCATGGCGATTGGTCTACGCCGTTCGCAGCGCACAGCGCGCTGCCTTCCTCGAAACCCTCGCGACGATCGGCGGCGGATCCATTCATCTGCACGCGGACGACCAACGCTCGGGCGTGTTCGACCCCGTTCCCTGGCTATCCGGCGACCCGCAGGGGGAGCATGTCTATTGCTGTGGCCCGGCTCCCATGATGGCCGCCGTCAAGGCAGCTGCGAGCCATCGTGATGCGAGGACGATGCACTTCGAGTATTTCAGTGCGCCGTCCGATGGCCCGGCCGCTCTCCCCGAGAATAGAAAGCCCTTCATGGTCGAGCTTCGCCGGAGCGGTCGTTCATTTTCGGTGCCGGCCGACAAGAGCCTCCTCGAAATACTCGAGAAGAATGGCATTCCGGTCGTGAGCTCCTGCCGGGAAGGTACCTGCCGTACCTGTGAAACCGCGGTTTACGAGGGAGCGGTCGAGCACCGCGACTATTGCCTGACACCGCAGGAACAGGAGACGGGAAACACGATGATGGTATGTGTTTCGCGGGCAAGGTCCGAGCGCCTCATCCTCGATATCTAGTCCCCCCGCAGTCTCGACATGACCGTCCACGTTCTCCCCGCGAGCGAGCAGACCGTCCGGGTAGGCGTCATCGATCGGTCGTATGCGCCGATACTCGAGATCGAAGACGGCGATGAGCTGGTTCTCGAGACGTGGGGGCTGTGGGGCAACGCCGTGGCGCCGGGCATGACGTTCGACGACATCGTCGAGCTGAAGAAAGTCCACGCGGGCAAGGGGCCGCACAGCCTGACCGGCCCCGTTGCCGTCCGGGGGGCGCGGGCGGGCATGCTGTTGCGCGTGGATATCCTCGATCTGGAGCCAGGTCCCTACGGTTTCAACCTGATTACCCCGCCGCCGCATAGCCGTGGCTTGCTGACGGAGGAATTCCCGCACGGAGAGATCCGGCACTTTCGTCTGGACACCCGGCGCATGGAAACAGAGCTGGTGCCGGGTATCCGCATGCCGCTGCGGCCGTTCCTGGGCATCATGGGAGTTGCCCCCGCCGATGACGAAACGCACATTTCGTCGATTCCCGGCGAGTTTGGCGGCAATATCGACTGTCCCGCGCTGGTGGCGGGCACCACGCTGTTCCTGCCTGTCTGGGCGGATCAGGCCCTGTTCTATGCAGGCGATGCGCATGCCATGCAGGGCTGCGGCGAAGTCAACCAGACGGCGCTGGAAACCACCATGGAGCGTGCGCACCTGCGCCTGAGCCTGGCCCGCGAGCGGTATCTGCATCGGCCTCATGCGATAACCCGGGATTACCTCGTCACGATGGGATTTCACACCGACTTGCGCCAGGCCGCCGTCCAGGCCGTCGGCGACATGGTGACCTGGCTGTCTCACGACCGTGGCCTGACGCGATCCGACGCCTATGTGCTGTGTTCTCTGCAAGCCGATCTGATGATCACCCAGGCGGTCAATGGAAACAACGGCGTGCATGCGTGCTTGTCGAAGCAGCTGTTTGCCTTCGGAGAGTAGGTCCCTCGAACATTTCTCGCTTCAGGTGGAAACATGGCTGAAATCGTCTTTGCCGCAGGCGTGCCCCATGCACCGGGCCTGATCGGGCTGCTGGATTCGGCACCCGACGATATCCAGAGAGTCATCCATGACATGTACGGCGAGTTGCGGCGGAAGCTGCTGGCAGCCAGGCCGGACGTGCTGATCATTTTCGGCAATGACCATCTGGCCAACAGCCGCCCGCGCACCTATCCGGATTTCCTGATCGGGATGGCGCCGGTGCATACCGGCCCCTACGAGTGGTACAGGGAATGGCTGGGTTGCCGCGACTACCAGGTCAAGGGCAACCCCGCGGTGGCCGAAGCGGTTTTCCGCGGGCTGAACCGGCGCGGCCACCGCATGCATGCCCAGCGCGAAAACCTGCGGTTCGATGACAATGTCTCGATCCCGACGCTGCACCTGGGCCTGGAGGAATCCGGCATCACCCTGGTCCCCATCCTGCAGAACTGTACGGTGCCGCCCCTGCCGGACACCCGTCAGTGCCATGCCCTGGGCCGGTCGCTGGCCGACGTGATTTCCCACGAGATGCCGGCCGGGTCGAGGGTGGCCCTGCTGGGTTCCGGCGGCTTGAGTCACGAGCCCGGAGGCTCACGCTACTGGTACATCGACAAGGACTTCGATCTGTGGTTCATGGAGCTGATGGCTTCGGGCGACCATCGAAGGCTGCTCGATGAACTGACCGTGACCCGCATGGAGCAGTCGGGCTCGGGCGGCACCATGGAGGTGTTGTCCTGGGTGGTCGTGGCCGGGGCGACAGGCCCCCGTTACGGCACGCAGTCGGATTATGCGCTGCACACCAATTTCAAGTGCGGCGTCGGGGCAGTTCTCTGGGATTTGACGCGCGAAGTCGATGCTCCGCGCACCGTTCGGGATCCGGGGCCGATCACTGCCGAACCTACCCTGCTCACCGCCTTCGATCCCAGCCTGGTATCGCACGACCTGGTCCAGGACCTGAAATGGGATCCGCAGCTGCGGGCCCGCTTTGCCACCCACGAGGCCGAAGTCCTCGATCGCTACCCCATGCGGCCGGAAGAACGCCGGGCCATCGAGCAGC
>Ga0097678_1001979_pt1 | contig 18406 bp, 14 predicted proteins | sample ThiBiot_500_plan_2_FD_72847 | JGI IMG/M metagenome (GOLD analysis project Ga0097678, IMG submission 72847) | Wastewater bioreactor microbial communities from Cape Town, South Africa - Thiocy_expt_500_plan - 1398105537976 (version 2) (version 2) ...
AACTCAAAGCAGGGCTTTTATTAGCAAGTTTATATGAAGATGAGCACCCATCACCCAGATTTTTAATAGAAAAATTTGTTAACACAATGATAGCAACCAAAACAATTAAACTGCGGTAACACGTGGTTTTGATTAATATGCTTATTTAATTGGGAGGGAACCCTCATTAAGGAATTGCAAACGCAAGTCGATTTAATTAATGCATCCGGGGATTAGGATTGGCAAGCCATTAACAAGCAATGGCAAGAAGGCGTGGGCGGCGCACAAAAGCGCTTACCCATACATCTTGTTGACGAATATTGTTCTACTGAACTGGTAAGCACCTCACACCCGACATCCAGCAAACTCCTCTTCAATTGGAAAACACAGCGATATGAGCCTTGGTTTGACTCCAATCTTGGAATAGAATTCGCTGTCTACAAAGAGTTTGGAGAGTGTGGCCGCATAGGCTGTGCCGGATGTGGTAGCTGGGAGACGGAATACGTGACCAGCTGTATGAGTCAGCATGCGTGGTACGACTTAATACACATGCGGCAATTATACGAACAAAGAACCCAGGAATGGAGCGCGCTCAAAGCCCAGCTTGAAAATCGAAGTAACTCCGTAAACGCTGTTTTAAAAGAATTATTTCAACAACAAGCAGTTTATCGTTCTTATTGACATTCAACATTTAGACCAATATTTAACCAAATCAAGCATAAAAAACATGGTGGATTATTCCACCTTTTTGGTATAAATTTAAACACATAAGGGATTAATGGAGAATGAATATGCGGACGACGCAAATCGAGCAATTGCTCGCTCAGCAAAACCTTGCAGGCTCCTGGTTCTCCATCAACGAGCATTTATCCCTGGCACTCATGAAGCGCAACCTCACCTTATTACGTGCCTTAACCGGCTTTCATGAGCTGAGTTTACAGGACATTGAGCAATTAGATGAAGAAGATAAGGCAGCATTGATCGCCGCACAGGCCGCAGCGCAACCGTTAGCTCAAAAACAAAGAAAACCGGTGCCTTTTTTCCATACCTTACTGGCCGACTCGCCCTATATGAGTGAGATTATCCAATTTACAGGGCAAGCTCGAACACATATGCCCACTTCCCCGTCCGTACAGGTAACTTCAGAGGCTACGGAACCTCCTCGCGCAGCAGTGCATGGATTCATGCTGCAAAAAGGCGAGGCACTAGCCTCCACCCGCTGTTTCTCCAAAGACCAACAGAGTGTGGCCAAAATTATTGCTACCCCCACCACGTATGAGGCGCAATATCAAAATCTCTCTGTGGATCATGAAATCGATTTAGCCTATGAGTTCAGTTTGCACTATTTACTAAGCCTTACTCCGCAGCAAAAAACAACCATCATCTCCGGTCCTCCCGAGTTGGTGTATCGTGTTCATGCCGCCTTTTTAACCTTGCAACAGGCCGCCCACCCCCGCTTTCAGGACCTGATCTTTAAACTGCCTCCTGGAATGAAATCACCTTCCGAGGCGGAGCAGAGGGCGTATTGCGCACAACATTTAGGTACCCCCAACGAGCCGCCGCGACAAGTTACCCAATGGCGTATGTTTTTGGCACAGCAGCCACTCACCACAACGAAGATGGATAGGCCCAATGCGCAACGCAAAACGACCGAATCAACCACCTTATTGGATATGACTCGTATCTTGAATGCACCTGATCTGGACGCGGAAGATAAGATGGCACTAAATGAATACCAGCGCTACCTGCAACACCAATGGTTGCAATCCGCAACCACAAGCTCTGACAAACCAAACACCGTGATGCAGGAACATGAAACCTTTTTGCAGCGCACCGAAGACATGCTGACACGATTACAGCAAGCGCCTTCATTGCAGTTGGAATATCAGCGTTTACGCGCCCTCTATCAAAGCACGCTTGAGGGATATCAAGATCTCCTGGAAGCACTCCATCAAAATGAGCTAACCTATGAGGCCAAACTTAATGACCTAACCGCAAATTTACAAAAGGCTTACCGCAAAAGCTTCACTCAAAGTTTTGCCTGGGTACAGGAGGCGTTGACGCAAGCCACAAGCGATGAGAAATTAAGCGCAGAACAACACCAAGCGTTGAGACAACAAGGTCAGGGACTGCACGAATCAGCCCAGCATTTAGAAGCGCAAGCGAAAATCACCCAACCCATGCGACGCATGTACGGTACCCAAATGCTTCAGGCCATTGAGGCATTAGAGGTGCTGTCGGGATTTGCCCTTCATGCCGATCTGCAGGAAATTAAAACCTTTGCCCGAGAGCAATCCGTGGCTCCAGATGAAGAACTAGCACCCGAGAGTGACCGTTTGCTACAGGCCAGCACCGCGGTAAAACATCGGTTAACCTTGTTTAAAAATAAATATCCCGAAACTCTTGCTTCTGGAAAAGGTCTGGATGCAGATATAGAAACACTGTTGATAGTACTGAGGAACAATCTAAAGCGTGCTGAACTAAACATCCGTGAGAGGCCCACCAAGGATCTTTGGGGAAAGCTTATGGCCCAAGCCAGATTATTAAGCATCACACCTTACATGGACGTCCAAAAACTTGAAATTTTTCATGCCGATATGGAGTTGCTTTTGACTAAAATTCCGGAAGCAAGCCATCTCAAAAGCAGCTATGAGGAATTGAAAAGCGTCCTTGCTACGCACCCAATAATGAATGCGCCAGAATCCCCAGCGGCTGAGACCATGATCAATCGATTATCTTAAGTGCCGTGCATTTTGAATGCACATGGCGTACAATTGCAGGTCTTTTACAAGGAGTAGATTATGTCCCGAGAACTCGAATTATTTCAGCATTTGCAACGAAGCAATTATGCCGCGGCACTGCAATTAATCAAGCAAACGCCCGACTTGGATGTAAATGCCCTGGATCAAGACCACTGTTCTTTTTTGATGGCTGCAATCGAAAACAGCCATCACGGTGACGGCAAACCCCGTTATGATTTTATTGAGTTTCTTTTAAAGCACCCCAACTTTGTGCACGCCAATACGCCCACTAAAATGGGTTCGCCTTTAGGTCCGTTCCAATGTGCTCTACTTGAAGACGATCCACATTTAATGAAGTTATTGTTTCAATATAAAGACAGTAAACACATTAATGTACTTTATCACCAAGATAATCAACTCATTTATGCCGAGCAGGCAGAACGTGTCACCTCCATCCAAGACAGCCAAAAAGTTAATTACACCCTAGACTTCGCCTACATCCTCCCCCAAAAAGAAAAGGTTTTGGCTGTATTATTACACCAAGCGGTGAGCATCGCTCTGGAACAAGACGATACCACGCTTTTACAAGGCTTAGTGGATGCAGGAGCGAAGCTCTACGAACCATTACATGATGGCAGCTTCCCTCTCGACTTGGCTCGCAAAAAACCCAACTCGCAAGTGTTTCGTTGGTTATCAGACTATCGCCAAAAGTACATTTCATCCAATCATGCCACTCTCCTGGCCACAAAACAGTTAACGAGTGAGCATGCAGAGCGGGCGCGTACTTTAATTGCAGATCATACCGAAAGAACTCGCAAACTCATTCAAGGGGCGTTTAAATTTTTTGACTATCCAGCACAAAGCAGCACGGTAACCTCGATAAATCCTGCGCCCCCTGCGGGCAAAAATCCTGGGAATCACTAACGCTGCCTGCCAATGAGCTCGACGCCATATAAAAGCTCGAAAGAGGTATGGCAGTCGGCTCGCTTTATAGAAGTAAAAGATCGCTGCCGTGCGTACACGATCTAGGCATTTGAACATGCCCCTATCTTGAATTTTTTTAAACCAGAATGATCTATCGTGCTTCACGGCTTTTGTATATCATTACCCTTTTAAAACATGAATTAGTAAGGCACACTATGGAGCAGAAATTTGAATTTTTTGACCAGTTACCGCATGATTTAAAAAAGGAAACCATCTCTCATTTGTCATTCCCGGAACTACGTAAACTTTCAAATGTATCTCAAGGCTATAGAAGATTGTTTAAACCCATCGTCGAACACCGTGAAACGCTGCAAAATTTCCTCCTTCATGTTGTGCGCGGCGAACACGGGGCGGTTACAGCGATGCTGCATCAAGACAATCAATTACTGGTGCAAAGAGAATCAATCGTCGATTGCTCAAAGCGCAGATTCGCATGCATTAGCGGGTTTGAATATGTGCTCTGGGCTTTAGATAAACATATGTGGACCACGATGCTGTCGTGCATTCCACAAAATAAAAAAGGTCGGATGGTTTTGGCGCAACTGCAGATTCAATACCATAAAGTAAACACTGAAGGAGTCACCTACACGCTTCATGGCAATAGAGTCACGGAACAGAGCTTTGATTTAAACAACACGCTGATTAAAGCACTGCAAACACTGGTGGAGATGGAAAGTTTAGATGCCAAAGAGGCCTATTGGTGCAAAGGTATCGGTGGCGCACAGAAGCTGTTACCCATGCATGTGGTCGCTGAATATTGTTCGAAAGAGCCTTTTTATCCAGTACCCCAGTTTATCGCGCCACCTGAATCCTCCAACCTATTCTATAATCGGACGAACCGCCAAAATGAATATTGGTTTTCTGCTGATTCTCAATTGTCGGTACTTTTCGCCATACTTAAGGGACCCTACTCGTGCGCAGAGGCCTTTTGTGGACGATTTGAGGATGTACCCAGGATGGATTTGCAGGCTCTAAGCGCGTTATCCGCAATAAGAAGCCGTGACTTTCTTAAGCTGGAAGCTGAGCTTGAAGCACTAGCCTCTAGGGAACCGAAACCTCGGGCGGTAATGAACCAGGATGGAACAATTATGACAAGATGGGCTAAATAAAAGTACAATTCATCAGATAATTATATAGTTTAAAATTGTGTAAAAAAATGCCAACTATGTGAGCAGAGCCATGTGGAATGATGTATTAAAAAAAATTGATGCAATAAATACACCGAAACAGGCAGTGGCACGCTGGTCAGGTGACTCAGATTCGGTCATTTTAGTGAGTGATGGGATCAATTTAGTGTATCGGTTTCAACGAGGCAGCGAAAAATATTACCTCAGAATAACGCATATTTCTCTTAGGGCAGAGAAAGAATTATTAGCTGCAATTAGTTATCAGCATCACTTATTCATTAAGGACGTTCCGGTATGCGAACCCGTGCTTTCGGTTAATAATCTTTGGTCTGAGCAAATCTTCCAGGGAAAAGAGATATTTCTTGCCCATGTTTGTCGAGAAGTTCCGGGAGAACCAATTACATTTGCTCACAAAGACAATAAGTTATATGAAAAATGGGGCGAAACTCTAGGTCAATTACATAAAGCTGCGCAAACCTATGAACCGAAACAGCATCGATATACTGATTGGCAACAATCACTTGATGAGTTGACTGGTTATGCTCAAAATGAGTCTCAGGAACTACAATCAATTCTTGGTGAAATAAATCAATATTATAAAGTCAGATCCTCTTCGTTAAATAATTATGGATTAACCCACGGTGATCATCGCGAAGGCAATGTATTGACTGATGGCAAGAAAATCCACATGATTGATTTTGATCTCCCCATTTATAACTGGTTTTTAGAAGACGTCGCTCGTCCATTTTTTCACTCAATCATCTGGGAAGAACCCTCGTGGTTGAAGAAGCTGGATCCTTACCTGGATGGGTATCTATCGACCCTGGGCGAAAACAGCATCGAATTGGCTGCATTCACCAAGCAAATTCAGTTGAAAGCCCTTGAAATTTATCTGTGGACTAAAAATAATTGGAGCAGTGACCGCGCACCCGGTGGAGGCAATACGCAAAAATGGCTGGAGGCAGTCTACAAAAAGATTGTTGACGACACATGGATTAAAAAAATCCCGACCGCAAGTAAAATTAAATAACCTTTATTCAATTTGATTATCCATTGCAGCTATCAAAACAACAAAAATAGATTTAACTCTCTCTTTTTTATGGATTAATATATCTTAACAGTTTTTTTGCACTTTTCCGGATACAGATTATTGGCATTCGCTCCGTTACTAGCCTAATATAAAAGCATAGACGGTATACATTGTTCAGCCAACATCACGCTACTGGGAGCCAGATTGAGAATGTGGTGAGCATGCTTAGCCTAGCTAAGACGCCTAAAGCATTCCGGAGGAGTCCACCTTGATGAAAAGGACTGTACTCAATCTTACTGTCTATCCATTTACAGCAAAGGCGTAGTTATCTACGCCTTTTTTATTTCAATTACAGCCTCGCGTACTTCCCAAAATGGTATAAACTACAATAAGATAATTCTAAAAACCGGTAAAAGGGATTTACCATGATGATCACAACGCTCCATGAGGCGAATCAAGAAACACGCGTCGCCATAACACCTAATGCAATCAAAAACTATCTTAAATCTCAGTTAACTGTAGGTATTGAATCCGGAGCAGGACACGCTGCAGGCTATACGGATGAACAGTTTACGCAGGCAGGGGCTGCGATTCTTGAAAAGAATGAACTTCTTGCCAAAACCAATATTCTCCTGTGCGTTAATGAGCCGGATCCTGATCACCTTACTGGCCTACCCGCGCATAGCATGATCATAGGCCATGTCGATGATCATCCTGAGAGTAAACTAATTCAGTGGTGCCAGCAAAATCAAATTACCTTACTCTCTATGAACCTCATTCCACGCATTAGCCGTGCCCAGAGTATGGATAGTCTTTCTTCACAAGCGAATTTGGCTGGATACCGTGCTGTTTTAGAGGCAAGTAACCTTTTTCCTCGTGCCATCCCTATGATGATGACTGCAGCAGGTATGATTCAACCAGCAAAAGTATTAATACTCGGTGCAGGTGTTGCGGGTTTACAAGCAATTGCCACGGCAAAACGCCTTGGAGCGGTTGTTTATGCTTTCGATGTCCGCCGCGCTGCTAAAGAGCAAGTAGAAAGTCTGGGCGCGGAATTTGTTGAAGTGGCTCTGGATGAAGACAGTGAAACTCAGGGGGGTTATGCTGCCGAGACCAGTGAAGAGTACAAACAACAACAAAGCGCGCTTATCGACCAATATGCAAAAATGGCCGATATCGTTATTACAACGGCCCTAATTCCAGGCCGCAAAGCACCTATTTTGATTACCAAAGCAACTGTAGAAGGTATGAAACCTGGATCTGTAATCGTTGATTTAGCCACATCCCGAGGTGGCAATTGTGAAGTCAGTGTGAAGGATAAAGTGAGTAAGCATGGTGAAGTCACGATTGTCGGTTGGAGTAATCTTGCAGGTTTAGTTCCTGCTACCGCCAGTGATCTCTATGCGAATAATTTGGTTCATTTACTGCAATTACTAACTAACAAAGGCCCTGAGCTTGAGCTTAACCCTGACGACGAAATTATCAAACAAGCGGTACTTTGTCATGAAGGTAAGTATCGACCCTTCCAGGAAATTAAGGAGACACAACATGCATGAGAGTTACGTCACAGTATTAACCATTTTTGTCCTGGCCTGCTTTGTTGGTTATTATGTGGTCTGGAAAGTTACTCCAGCGCTTCATACTCCGCTGATGTCAGTCACGAATGCCATTTCAAGTATTATTATTTTAGGCGCCTTAATTGCTGCAGGTACCTATCAATTAGGACAAATTACCTGGCTTGGTGGATTAGCAATTTTTATTACCTCCATTAATATTTTTGGGGGCTTTGTTGTAACCCAGCGCATGTTACGTATGTATAAAAAATAATAATAAAGTTTCTTTCCCATGGAAAGCCACTGACAAGGATAGATGCTATGAACAACCTGGTGCCACTTTTTTATTTACTCTCAGCAATTTGTTTTATATTAGCTTTAAAAGGACTGGCGAGTCCTGCAAGCTCCCGACGGGGAAATATGTTTGGGATTGTCGGTATGGTTTTAGCTGTTGGCTCGACCTTACTCATGCCAACCACACATCATGAATTACTATTATTGGCATTAATAGCCGCAGGCGGCCTGGTCGGAACCATAATTGCTCTAAAAATTAATATGACCGCTATTCCGCAACTGGTGGCTGCATTTCACTCATTAGTGGGTATGGCCGCGGTTTTGGTTGCCTTTTGTGCTTTTATGGCTCCGGAATCTTTTCAGATTGGTCAGCCTGGGGCCATTGCTAAAGCAAGTCTCGTAGAAATGAGTCTGGGGTTAATCATTGGTGCGATTACCTTCTCAGGCTCAGTGATTGCATTTTTAAAACTTCAAGGAATCATGTCCGGGGCACCGGTTAAATTCCCTGGCCAAAATTGGTTTAATTTATTGATTGCATTAGTCATATTGGGCACTTTTGGCTTATTTTTCATGCAACAAACCTTGTCTCTTTTTATCCTTATAGCGGCACTGTCCTTCCTTATTGGCGTCTTACTCATCATTCCCATCGGGGGCGCAGACATGCCCGTGGTGATTTCTATGCTCAACTCGTATTCGGGATGGGCCGCAGCAGGTATCGGATTTACCTTACACAATGATTTATTGGTAATCACTGGAGCTTTGGTGGGTGCAAGCGGTGCTATTCTCAGTTACATCATGTGCGTTGGTATGAACCGTTCTATTTTTAACGTAATATTTGGCGGTATCCAGGCAAGCGACAGCGGTAGCAGTGCTCACGGTCAACTCGACAACCGCACCGTACATCAAGCGAACGGAGAAGATGCGGCATTTATTTTAAGTAATGCCAAAGATGTCATCATCATCCCCGGCTACGGCATGGCTGTAGCGCATGCACAACATGCTGTTAAAGAATTAGTCGATGCCCTTGAAAAACGAAATATACGCGTGCGTTTTGCAATCCATCCGGTTGCTGGACGCATGCCAGGTCATATGAATGTGCTGCTGGCCGAGGCCAATATTCCTTATGATCGGGTATTTGAGCAAAGCGAAATTAACCGTGATTTTGCCACCTGTGATGTCGCCTTTGTCATCGGTGCCAATGATATTACGAATCCTGCGGCAAAAACGGATCCAAGCTCCCCTATTTATGGCATGCCTGTTCTCGAAGTGGAGAAAGCAAAAACCGTATTATTCGTGAAACGGAGTATGTCACCCGGGTATGCGGGGGTCGAGAATGAGCTGTTCTTCCACGATAACACCCACATGCTTTTTGGAGACGCTAAGGTCATGACCGAATCGATTTCTAAAGCATTAGAGGATTTATAACTGAGAATCTCTTAACCCAACTTGGCTCCTAAAGCTGGGCCTTGTTGTGGTTGAGCTAATCCGCCGACCGCATGAGTTTCTCTTCACCCTCCATACAATTTGTTTTAACTCTACACAAGTGAATTGCCAAACGTACTAAAAAAATGTATCTTAGCGCTATTTTCTATTGGAGTTAATTATGTTGAAAAGATTAAGTTTAGGGATACTCAGTATTGTTGCGTCGCTCAGTGCCGTAGCCGCTCCAATTGCTACAGACACCGTGCATGCACTAAATATGAGTATGGATTACGAATTACACCCGAACCAATCGCATACCTTCATCAATTATATGTTTTGGACCATTGATGCTGATTGTAAAATTGAAAGCCAGGATTCAAGCAACAAATTGGTTGTTGTAGCATTGGCCAAAAAAGGGAAAGTCAATGAGGTGCCCTTAGAAACCGGTCAATCTCTAGAGATAACTGTAGTGCACGATCAAGTGCTTAAACTATCAGCCGAATCCGGTGCTAAGGTCGAAATCACTAATTATGGTGAACACACCATCAAAGCATCGTGCATCACAAACTAATAAACACCCCACCCAATTTCAGTTTGCTTATTGGGTGGGGATAAAATGAATTAATGTTCACGTGTTGCGTGAAATTGAATCTTTGGATATCGTTCTTCGGCCATAGCCAAATTAACGCGGGTGGGGGCTAAATACATCAACGAGTCGCTACCATCAAGCGCCAGATTGTCATAAGCCTTAATCCGGAATTCCGCCATGGCCTTCTCGTCCTCGGCATAAACCCAGCGCGCGCAAGCAACACTTACACCCTCATAAATACAATCGACTTTATACTCATGTTTTAAACGATGAGCAACCACATCAAACTGCAAAATCCCCACAGCACCAAGTATTAATTGATTACTATTTAAGGGTCGAAAAACTTGGGTTGCGCCTTCTTCGGATAATTCAATTAACCCTTTGAGGAGCGCTTTACTTTTTAAAGGGTCTTTTAAGCGTACTAAACGAAATAACTCCGGAGCAAAATTAGGAATTCCCGTGAATTTTAACTGCTCTCCTAAAGTAAAGGTATCTCCGATTCGTATCGTGCCGTGATTGTGTAAACCGATAATATCGCCAGCTAATGCCGTCTCTGTGTGGGAACGATCCCCTGCCATAAAGGTCAATGCATTGGAAATCTGGATATCCTTTGCCAAACGCAAATGATTTAATTTCATTCCTTTTTTGTAAGCACCAGAACAAATACGTAAAAAAGCGATGCGATCGCGGTGCTTGGGATCCATATTCGCTTGTATTTTAAAGACAAATCCTGAAAAAGACTCTTCATCAGGTTGTACTAAACGTTCTTGCGCTTGGCGAGCTTGGGGGCCTGGAGCGTAGCGAACATAGTCATCTAAAAGCTCTTTAATTCCAAAATTGTTGATCGCTGATCCGAAATATACCGGCGTCATCTTCCCTGCCAAATACTCATCAGCATCAAATTCGTGGGAAGCTCCCTTTACTAATTCGATTTCATCACGCAACTCTTGCGCTGTATCCCCTAGCAACTCATCCAATTCAGGATTGTGCAACCCTTTAATTTGTACGGCTTCTTGTTTTTGCGCATTTTTTCCGGGCTCATATAAGAACACGGTATCTTCATAACGATGATAAATACCTTTGAAACGTTTCCCCATGCCCACAGGCCAGGTGATAGGCGCACATTTTATTCCCAGAACTGACTCAACTTCATCCAATAGTTCAATCGGCTCACGGCCTTCTCGGTCTAATTTATTGATAAAGGTCATAATTGGAGTATCACGCAAACGGCATACTTCCATCAGTTTTACCGTTCGATCCTCAACTCCTTTAGCCACATCGATTACCATAAGAGCTGAATCCACCGCAGTTAATGTGCGATAAGTATCTTCGGAGAAATCCTCATGACCTGGAGTATCCAATAAATTCATAACATGCTCATTATGAACAAATTGCATTACGGACGTGGTAATCGAAATACCCCGTTCTTTTTCCATTTCCATCCAATCAGAGGTTGCATGACGGTCTGCCTTACGCCCCTTGACCGTACCGGCGAGCTGGATTGCACCTCCGAACAACAATAGTTTTTCAGTCACTGTGGTTTTTCCCGCATCGGGATGGGAAATGATGGCAAACGTTCGACGTTTATTAAAATCCTGATAAAAATCGGACATAAAATTCTCTACTATAATCTTTGCAGCGAATTTTAAGACATTAGCGAACAAATAGATAGACCGTGAATCGTGAAGATCCACGGCAGGAACGAACTAGTTTTGACACCCTACGCCATCAAAACCAATGACTTCACAGAATTTGTACCTTGCGGTTTGCAAGCGATAACGAACCACTCCATAAATCGCATCAATCGTACCGTCAGCATTTTGTACTATGCGTGGGTGTTGATAATCATTCAAATTTTGACATCCCTTCGTTATTTTTTTCCAGGAACTGTTTTTAAATACCAGAGTATCGTTAGTTGCTAAGCTTATGCTATTACCACAGGGGGCTGCTGCCATATCTGCAAACTTAGGTGCAGAAAATAAAACATCATAATGGGCTAAAGTTGCTTTTACCGCATTTTGGGCATCTAAAATACCATGACCGCAGGGAATGTCGCCCACACAGGAATTATAGGGATTCGTACTTTCACCAAAATCATGGGTGGTTTTAGTCAATAGTTCTTCAACCTCAGCCGCCTGCAAAGGATGTTCAGCTACAGCAAAAATTAATCCCGCCACCCCAGCTACATGAGGTGTGGCCATGCTGGTGCCTTGATAAAAATCATAACCAGAATGCTGAACTCCGCCGTTGGGGTGAACGGCTGATAAAATCCCGCCTAATTCCCCAAAGCGCTTATCCCCACCTGGCGCGGCAAAACTAATTGTAGGACCATAATTGGAATAATAAGAACGCAACCCCGTGGGACCGGTTGCGGCGATTTTTAAAGTACCCTCACATACAGCAGGTGCATTAAAATGCTCTAATTCATTTGAATTTCCTGCGGCAACTGCAAGTACCGCGCCCTTATCTCTAGCAAAGGTTACTGCTTCTTGCAATAACGAGTCACAAGCCTCTAACTCCTCTCCAGGACCTATATCAATACTGAAACTCATATTTAAGACTTTGGCAGGATACCTATTATGTGGCACACCTGGAACCTCAGCCCCCACCGCCCAATAAATTGCGTTAATTACCGCACTTTCATAAAACATACCGCTTGCATCCGGAATTTTAATGGGGAGTACTTTAAGATGTTCACCAACCCCTATCATTTCGTTACTATAACCTGCGATTGTTCCTGCAACATGTGTTCCGTGGTAGGAATGGGTTTCATCGAGGATATTGCTGTTGTTGTTTGCGAAATTCCAGCCCAAAATCGTACCTTCGTTATCTTGTACCAAATTCGCAACCAAGGCCGGATGTAAGGCAACACCGGTATCTAGAACCGCGATGACAATTGGTTCAGGTTTATAGCCCGTAGTAAAAGACCAAGCACCATCACGCAACCCTGGTTTTGTTTCGAGTAATATCCCTCCAGGTGGTAAAAATTCATCCCATTGAATATTATGTGAGGGAAGAGGATACATCATCTCTGAAGCAGACGGATTTGCAACAGGCTTGATATAACCAATACGATCAGGAAGTGCATATAGGATATCCGGTTGAGCTCGTAGTTTTTGTAAAATAGACGTGCTCAGGGTTCTGTTTTTAATGCGTGCTGGATTAGAGGGTTTAACCTGAATAGTAAACGCATTATTTGCCATCGGCTGTACATCAGTAATCGTTGCTTGAGTGAGAGCACTCAATTGCTTTTTTATTTGAATCAATTGCTGATGATTCTTTTTAAATTTAATCATAAACCGAATTGATTCTGAACTGGGCGGCTCTGCAAAAGTTGATGATGATAAGAGTATACCTAAACTGAATAATCCCCATTTTGAAAACATATAAATCTCTCCATAGATAAGCGATTTAGTATGCTATAACTCGGCGCGTATCACAATATGAATCAAGCAAAGAAAGGATTATAGATTTCGTCTCTTGGCTATTAATTAAACTTTAATAATTTTGTAGTATTTCTCATGCTCATTAGATTGAGTCGTTGCAGGGGATCAGTCAGATCCCGAGCATAGCGAGAGATCTCTTTTAGTGGTACTATCTATAATCTAGATGACGATGGTTTTTGCGACGATGGATGAAAAATCATCGCTCAGGATTGAAGGGCATAGAGTAAATAGAGTAACAAGCACTTGGAATCCCCTACGTCATCCCGAACAAAGTGAGGGATCTCCACCCGAGCGCACAGTCTTGAATATGAAGATTCCTAATCCAGTTTAATAATCTCACATGAATTGAATAAGTGCCCATTGCAATGGAAACATCGCCTCGTACTGGATGAAGTTGGGGGGAACTGATTGCAGACGGCACATCCTCCGTCATTCCCATCCTCCGTCATCCCGAGTTTACGAGGGATCTCAACCCGAGCGCACAGTCTTGAACATGAAGATTCCTAACCCAGTTTAATAATCTCGCATGAATTGAGTAAGTGCCCATTGCAGGGGATCCTTCGCTTCGCTCTGGATGACGTTGGGGGCACTGATTGCAGACGCGCACATCCTCCGTCATCCCGAGTTTACGAGGGATCCTCTTAGTGGCACCATCTTTAATTAAACCGTCGAATACCTCCTCCAACTGAGAATTCTGCAAACAAACAAATTGCCTTTTTTACATATGTTCTTTATTAAAAAATAAGCTTATTTACTCAGTAACAATCAAATTGCAAACTTCGTGAAGAATCTCGCATTATGCTTAATTAAAGTCCGCCCTAGAGCGCTTCACGTAGTTCGCAACGACCGATAAGAATACCTTTATACCGCGCATTAAATAACTCTAGTATCGATAATGTTCCGGCTTATAAGGTCCTGTTACGGGTACATTAAGATAAGCTGCTTGTTCATCAGTCATCTGCGTAAGCTTGGCGCCAATACGCTCCAGATGCAAGCGGGCTACTTTTTCATCGAGTAGTTTAGGTAAAACATAAACATCACAGGAATATTGCGCATTATTTTGGAATAATTCGATTTGTGCTAAAACCTGATTAGTAAATGAATTGGACATGACAAAACTTGGATGACCGGTAGCACAGCCTAAATTAACAAGCCGTCCCTCAGCCAACAAAATAATTCGCTTGCCATCAGGAAAAATCACATGATCAACTTGTGGTTTAATGTTTTCCCAAGGATATTGTCTTAAGCTTGCAACATCAATTTCTGAGTCAAAATGCCCAATATTGCACAAAATAGCTTGATGACGCATTCGTTGCATGTGCTCCAGGGTAACTACGTGATAATTACCGGTAGCCGTGACAATAATGTCTACTTGCTCAGCCACATCATCCAAACGCACCACCCGATATCCTTCCATTGCCGCTTGCAAAGCGCAAATCGGATCAACTTCAGCAATCATCACCGTAGCCCCCTGCCCTCTCAGAGCTTGAGCGCATCCTTTACCCACATCACCGTAGCCTAAAATTAAGGCTACTTTCCCGGCAATCATCACATCCGTTGCGCGCTTAAGGCCATCAAGTAACGATTCCCGACATCCGTAAAGGTTATCAAATTTAGATTTAGTCACGGCATCATTGACATTAATCGCAGGCATGCGTAAAGAACCCTGACGAGCCATTTCGATTAGACGTGCAACACCGGTAGTCGTTTCTTCAGAAACCCCTTTAATCTCGGGTAATAGATCAGGACGTTGTTGATGAACAAACTGAGTTAAATCGCCACCATCATCGAGCAATAGATTAGGTACCCATCCATTGGGACCTATCAAAGTTTGCTCCACACACCACCAATACTCTTCTTCCGTTTCTCCTTTCCAGGCAAATACCGGCACGCCTGCTGCAGCAATGGCTGCAGCAGCATGATCTTGTGTAGAAAAAATGTTACAGGAAGACCAACGCACTTCCGCACCCAGAGCGACCAGGGTTTCAATCAAAACCGCGGTCTGGAACGTCATATGCAGACAACCTGCAATTCGCGCCCCTTTTAAAGGTTGCTGTGCCCCAAACTCCTGTCTTAAACTCATTAAACCAGGCATTTCTGTTTCAGCAATAGCAATTTCTTTACGACCCCAATCCGCAAGCGACAGGTCAGCTACTTTGAAATCAGCCTTAATGTTTTCTTTAAAAGCTCGCTCCATGGCTTTGTATCCTTATTATTTAGTCCGGCAGTATTTTCATTATAGTGCTTTTTGTAAATCTGAAACCTTATCTAAACGTTCCCATGGAAATTGTTCGCGACCATAATGGCCATAAGTTGCTGTGGGTCGATAAATTGGGCGCAGCAAATCATGATGTTTGATAATCCCTTGCGGAGTCAAATCGAAATGTTGTTGGATTAATTCAATAATCGCCACATCCGACAATTTACCTGTTCCAAATGTTTCAACAAAAATGGAGGTGGGCTCCGCGATACCAATCGCATAAGACACTTGAATTTCACATTTATCCGCAATTCCTGCGGCGACAAGGTTTTTAGCAACATGACGCGCTGCATATGCTGCTGAGCGATCTACCTTTGAAGGATCCTTTCCAGAAAAACAACCGCCTCCATGCCGCGCCATACCACCATAGGTATCTACAATAATTTTACGTCCTGTCAAGCCGCAATCACCTAAGGGTCCGCCAATTACAAACCGTCCTGTAGGATTGATAAAATATCGGGTCTTTGCAGTCAGCCACTCAGCTGGAATCGTAGTCTTGATAATTTCCTCGCGCACAGCTTCCGTTAAATCTTTATGACTTATCGTATCGGCATGCTGGGTTGAAATAACTATTGTATCCGCTTCAACAGGCACACCACCTTCATAGCGTAGCGTAACCTGGCTTTTCGCATCTGGACGCAACCAGGGTAAAGCACCTGATTTGCGCAGTATAGTCTGCTTTTCCATGAGGCGATGCGCATAGGCAATGGGTGCCGGCATGTATACATCCGTTTCTTTAGTTGCATAGCCAAACATCAAGCCTTGATCGCCAGCACCCATTTTTTGGGTTTCCTGGTTATCTACACCTTGTGCTATATCCGGTGACTGTTTACCAATTGCAGACAACACCGCGCAGGATTCCCAGTCAAAACCCATCTGCGAGCTATTGTAACCAATATCTTTTACAACTTTTCGGGTCACCGCTTCGACATCAACCCAGGCCTTAGTGGTAATCTCGCCTCCAACCAGAACCATTCCAGTTTTCACAAAAACTTCACAGGCAACGCGCGCTTTGGGATCTTGCGCTAAAATGGCATCCAGAATCGCATCTGAAATCTGATCTGCTATCTTATCTGGATGTCCTTCAGAAACCGATTCTGAAGTAAAGACGAAACTGTCATTCATTGTAAATCCTCTTATTTATGTTGGTGATGAGTGTACTGCATCATTTGAATAAACTCATCAAAAATCACTTCAATATCATGAGGGCCAGGAGACGCCTCCGGATGACCTTGGAAACCAAGCGCAGGTTTAAATCGGTGTTTAATTCCCTGCAAAGTATTATCAAATAAAGAACGATGGGTGATGGTGAAACACTCCGGTAAGGTTGCCTCATCAACCGTAAAACCATGATTTTGGCTGGTAATAAATACCCGCTTCAAATCATTCATCTCGACCACAGGATGATTGATGCCATGATGCCCATACTTCATTTTGCTCGTAGTACCACCAGAAGCGAGCGCCAAAATCTGAAATCCTAAGCAAATACCAAACAAGGGCGTTCCCACTTCTAAATATTTTCGGGTGGCGTTAATGGCATAATGACATGCCTTGGGATCACCTGGTCCATTCGAGAGAAAAATCCCATCAGGATCCATTGCGAGGACCTCCTCAGCAGAAGTATTTGCAGGAACAAGCGTCACCTGACATCCCTTATCGGTAAGTATACGCAATATATTATTTTTTATACCAAAATCATGTGCAACAACATGATAATGAGGTGGTTTGGAATCCAAAGCCCAAATGCCTCTGCCCTCATCCCAATGATCTTGCACTTTACGCGATACCGACAAAGCAAGATCAACACCATCTAGTCCCACAAAGTTTCGAGCTTGAGCAATGGCTTTTTCCGGGGTCACAGTATGAGTCGTGATACAAGCTCCCAGTGCTCCTTCTGAACGTAATTTACGTGTTAATGCCCGCGTGTCGATACCCGCGATGGCGATAACGTGATGACGTTTTAACCATTCACTTAATGATTCTTCAGCGCGATAATTACTGTGTATGAGTGGATTGTTTTTTATGATTAAGCCTGCAGCCCAAACTTTAGAGGACTCCATATCTTCTGCAGTGCAGCCGGTATTTCCCACATGAGCCGCGGTTAAAGTGATAATTTGCTGTGCGTATGAGGGATCGGTAAGCATTTCTTGGTATCCCGTCATTGCCGTGTTAAATACTAATTCGCCAACCTTTTCGCCTTCAGCACCGATTGAAATTCCCTCATAAATGGTACCATCTGCCAAAGCTAAAATTGCAGGTTGATTTATCATGGATAAAACTCTTCTGGGGTGCGCGTCCAAGCATGGTGCCCCCGGCAAAGCTGCTTATGACTTTTCCGCAGCCGTGCAGGGCGGTAAAGCTTCAATTTGCACTAAAAACAAGTGCGGTATTGTACCGCACCTCGATTAAAATTTCATGTCCTCAAAAAATTTTTTCACCCCATCAAACCAGGAGCTACTTCGTGGAGAATGATTGACTTTTGCTTTCTCAAGTGAATCTTGTAACTGATTGAGCAAATCTTTTTGCTCGCGTGATAAATTCACTGGTGTCTCAACAACGACTTTACATAAGAGATCACCCTGACTATGACTACGTACCGATTTCATCCCTTTCCCGCGTAAGCGAAACACTTTACCCGTTTGGGTCTCATGGGGAATTTTTAATGTTACCCGACCTTCCAGGGTAGGAACTTCAATTGATCCACCCAAAGCGGCCGTAATAAAGCTTATCGGCACTTCGCAATGGAGATCATTATCATGACGTTCAAAGATAGTATGCTTTTTAATATTAATTTGAACATACAAATCTCCTGAACCACCACCATAAACTCCTGCTTCACCCTCACCCGTCAGGCGAACGCGGTCTCCATTATCCACTCCAGCAGGAATTTTTACCGTTAATTTTTTACTTTCGCGAATGCGGCCTTGACCATGACAACTAGAACAGGGGTCAACAATTACTTTCCCTTCGCCATGACAGCT
>Ga0097678_1001985_pt1 | contig 18363 bp, 15 predicted proteins | sample ThiBiot_500_plan_2_FD_72847 | JGI IMG/M metagenome (GOLD analysis project Ga0097678, IMG submission 72847) | Wastewater bioreactor microbial communities from Cape Town, South Africa - Thiocy_expt_500_plan - 1398105537976 (version 2) (version 2) ...
CAACGTTGCCAATCCTGAGGAAAGTTTACAGCAAGCAACGTCAAGTGCTTTGCGTCAAGTTGTCGGTACGACAACTCTCGATGAGATTATTACCGAGGGGCGTGAAGTCTGGGGAAGCAAAGTACAAGAAACGTTGACTAAAACTTTAGGTTTGTATAAGACCGGTATCGTTATTGTAAACGTTTCTCCTCAACCAGCACGTGCACCGGAAAGTGTCCAGGACGCATTTGATGACGCGATTAAAGCTCAAGAAGATGAAAAGCGCTTTAAAGAGCAGGCGTATGCCTATGCGGCTAAAGTTGTCCCTATAGCCGAAGGTCGAGCAAGTCGTATAAGACAGGAAGCAGAAGCTTATTCGCAACAATTGGTTTTACGAGCACAAGGTCAGGTGTCAGAGTTTCTTGCTTTGTTGCCTGAATATAATGCAGCTCCGGAGATTATTGGAAAACAGTTATATCTAGAGACGTTACAGAAGGTTTTTGAGCAAAGCAGTAAAATTATTGTGGATGGTAAATCAGGAAATTTACTTTACTTGCCATTGGAAAAATTAATGGCTGGTGATACAGCTCCTGCTGATTTAGTGAACAGTAAAAATAAATCACGCAATGATAATGCGAATGAAGATGAAACCACAATTGACGGTCGCACCATGACACGACCCGTTTATTCGCGCTAAAGGAGTGAAGAATGAATAATGGCAGTAAAACATTTTTGGGAATCGTTCTATTTATCGTTTTCTTTTTATTTCTTACCAGCATCTTCACAGTGTACGAAGGTCAGCAAGGGATTATGTTGCGCTTAGGGCGAATTGTCACTGCGAAACAGACTGATAAGCCTAAGGTCTTTCTGCCCGGGTTACATTTTAAGATACCTTTTATCGAAAATGTACGAATTTTTGATACGCGTATTCAGACTATGGACATTAAATCCACCCGTATTGTTACGCGAGAAAAAAAGGATGTGATGGTAGATTATTACGTCAAATGGCAGATAATTGATCTTGCGCAGTATTTTAAATCAACGGGTGGAAATGAGTACAAAGCTGAGACATTGTTGGAGCAGCAGCTCAATACGCTTCTTCGTGCGCAGTTCGGTAAGCGCACTATTTCGGAAGTCGTTTCCGGTGGCCGCGATGACGTTATGGACTTGTTACGACGTGCCGCAGAGAAGCAGGCTGGTGAGCTCGGAATTAATGTGGTGGATGTGCGTTTAAAAGGCATCGAGCTGCCCGCAAATACCAGTAATGCAATTTACCAGCGTATGCGGGCGGATATGCAAAAAATTGCTAACCGACATCGTGCCGACGGACAGGCAGCAGCAGAACAAATCAAAGCAAAAGCAGATGCGGATGTTATGGTTCTTTTAGCAAAAACACGTAGCCAGGCGCAAAAAACAAGGGCTGTTGGACAAGCGCAAGCTGCCGGGATATATGCGCAAGCCTACGGAAAAAATAAAGAATTTTTTGCTCTGTACCGTAGTTTGCTTGCATATGAAGGTAGTTTTAATAGTAAAAAAGATATTTTCGTCCTGGATCAAAACAGTGCTTTTTTTGACTATTTTAAGCAACCATTTATAAAAAGTAATGGTATCGAATCAAAAAAATAACTATAATGGTCGATTTTTCTGATGTCAGGTATCCTGCCTGATCAAGATGGTGCAGATAAGAGTAAATCATGGGTAAAAACGTTGTTGTTTTAGGTACACAGTGGGGCGATGAGGGCAAGGGGAAAATTGTCGATTTACTCACGCAGGACGCGCAAGTCGTGGTGCGTTATCAAGGTGGACACAATGCGGGTCATACTCTGAAAATTAATGGGGTTAAGACCGTATTACGTTTAATACCCTCTGGAATGTTGCGTGCGCATGTACTTTGCTATATCGCAAACGGAGTCGTTCTTTCTCCAGAAGCTTTGTTAACAGAAATTAAAGAGCTCGAGCACAATGGTATTCACGTACGTGAACGTTTACGTATCAGTGCCGCCTGTCCTTTGATTCTGCCTTGCCATGTCGCGATGGATAAAGCGCGCGAAATTCATATGGGAAAAGCCGCCATTGGCACTACTGGGCGTGGTATTGGTCCAGCTTATGAAGATAAAGTGGCACGTCGTGCTTTGAAAGTAGGCGACCTCTTTCACCCAGAACGTTTTCGTGAAAAGCTAATCCAACTCCTAGATTACTATAATTTTGTGCTTACTCACTATCTTAAGCAAGAAGCGGTAGAGCTTCAGCCCATACTTGATTCCGCTGAAGTTTGGGCTGAAGAATTAAAATCTATGGTGACTGATGTCTCCGCGGCACTCCATGAGCACCGTGAACAAGGGCATAATATTCTTTTTGAGGGGGCTCAGGGCGTTTATCTGGATATCGATCATGGTACTTACCCCTTTGTCACCTCGTCTAATACCTGTGTGGGTTCCGTCGTGAATGGTGCGGGATTTGGACCTAAGTATATCGATGCTGTGGTTGGTGTTACCAAAGCATATACGACTCGCGTCGGCGGCGGTCCTTTCCCGACTGAATTATTTGACGAGGTGGGTAAGCGCATTGCTGAACGTGGTCAAGAGTTTGGTGCTGTTACCGGAAGACCCAGACGCTGTGGCTGGTTTGATGCGGTATTGCTAAAAAGATCAATCGAATTAAACAGTATCACCGGTCTTTGCATAACCAAGCTCGATGTATTGGATGGAATGGAAGTACTTAAAATAGCAACTGCTTATAAGGATAAAGAAGGAAACCTTTACCAACGACCGCCACAAGCAGCAGCTGACTTTGAAGGTTTGGAGCCTGTTTATGAAGAACTTCCTGGATGGTCTGAATCGACAGCGGACATAGTTGATATGCAGAAATTGCCTGCTAACGCCTTGTCCTATTTAAAAAGAATTGAAGAGTTACTCAATGTTCCACTAGAGATGCTTTCTACAGGACCGGAGAGAAACTCAACGATCATTCTTAATAATCCCTTTAAATAGAGACTTCATAAATCTAAGAAGAGTGCCCGCTTATGCGGGCATTCTATTATAGACAAAGAGTTTGCGCTGCTCTTAACTTAAGGGTTACTGAAACTGCGAGAGCACTTCTTTTCTCTCTATAAATCATCTTTACGTCAAATTTATGATACTCCAGATTAATTAAATTGACGCTCAAATTGTTGGAGTTTAATTTCTAACTGCGCTTGAAGTTGTGCCTTAGGATTGTTGCTTAAAAACTCTTGGCAGGTGATGGAGTCTAATTTTTGGCATTCGGGCACCGGTTGCGCATAATGGCTATCTTGCCATAAACTTTTGCCCTTAAGGAACGCATAAGTCAAAGCATTGCGATTAATTTGTTTGATTGCCGTATAATCCAGATGATGCTCTATTACTGCGGCCACATACTGGGAGCTTAAGTCGGTACGTAAAATTCCCTCATCGTCTGTGGATAAAACAACAGGTACATTGTGGGCTAAATAATAAGTAAGCGGATGTTTTTTTCCATAAACATGAAGAAGCTTACGATTACTAGTAAGATTGATTTCTACAGCCTTCTCATTTTTTGCCATGTTTGTAAGTGTTGATTCTGCATTTTGCTCAAAAGCGATATCAACGCCATGACCTATTCTTTGCGCTTGACCATAATTAATTGCGTCGGCAATATGAAAACTTAAATCCTTAGGGGGCGCCAAATCAAGCGTCAGTTCACCGGCGTGTAAACTGATAGGAATTTGCGGGTAGCGTTGGTGTAAAAATTGAAAAATCTCCATGTGCTTATGATAATCCTTTAAAGCGATAGGGCCATCCTCTGCTTGAACCAGATTCACGCCGACAAGAGCTCCATGATGCAGTTGGGAGCGATAAACTGCTGCAAAAGCGTTTAACGTTTGTGCGAAAACCGCATCTAATGGTTGCTCACGCAAGGTATAGTATAAAAAATTAACCTGAATCAAGCATGCAGATTGCTGGGGATGGCTTTTACAATCCAATAGCTGGCGTGCTTTGGTCAAAATATGATTACTTTCGGTTACGGTGTGCTTTATATTTTCTTGAAATTGTTGATTATCAAGCAATAGTTTCAGTTTTTTATCCAGAGTGTTTGCTTTATTGATTATTGATGCAAACTGAGTAGATTGTGCATTGTCCGGCAGGATCATTAACTCAAGATATAGTTCCTGTTGACGCACAGCTTGACGAATCACCTCAGCAACAAGTTCAGGTCGATGCGCAGATACTAAAGGGCCAAATTTATAAAATGAATTAAAGAAATGATCATGCGCAGTTTCTTTGCCTGGAATAAACTCTTTTAAGGACCAACTTTTAAGAGTCTGAAGATAAAGTTCGGGATGCTGTTCAAGTTGAGGTGTTTTAAAACCTGTGCATGGGGAAGAGGTTAGGCTCAGCGAGAATTCAGGAAGATTGATGCAATAATCCTGTTGTTTCGCAATTTTAAGCATACTTTCTGGATAAGCGCCTCCTGCCAAATGATAATGTAATTCACCTCCTTTAGGCATTTGGAGAAAAAAATTATAGAGTGCATTTGGGCTATTGCGGATAGATTGCAAATGGTCATTAACATCAGCATGGATCTGAAAAGGGGGGAGCAAAAAGACAGCGCAAAAAAGCAATTTTAGAGTATTCATAGCGCCACAAAAAAGATAAAGAAATATTCTCTCATAAATATAAATAAGCGCTCAATGCTTCTTTTATCAGGATTGTAATTTCACTGCATTCCATGCAGAATGAATTATTTTACTAGATACCGCTAAGGATATTATGAACTTTTTTAGAAAAGGATTAGGTATATTGTGCACCATCATTACAACCATGAACAGTGTACACGCGTTAAATCCATCACAACCCCAACCTGAAAAAATTAATATTGGAATCTATGCGCCTTTTTCGAGCGATTCCGCTTATATTGGAAGAAATATGCTTGGTGCTATGGAGATTGCACGGGCACAAATGCCATCAGCGAAAGTGCGTTACACATTTTATACTCTGGATTCAGCCACAAGTTCAAAAAGCGCCGCGGAGGTATTACAAAAATTTGTTATGGCACATAAAATAAATATTTTAATGAGTGAGGGTGATCAAAATGCGGTTTTGGTTGCAAACGTGGCTAAAAAAAATAAATTACTGCATTTTTGCCTGGGTTGTGCCCCTCAAGCTGTGGATGGAAATAGTTTTTCTACACAGACTTCATCACTCCCTCGCGGTACAGTTTTGAATGAGGAGCGCCATGCGCAATTTATATCCCAGTACAATCAAGAGTATATGAGTCATCCCGTGGCTGAAGGGGCTTATGCTTATGATTTATTTCGTGTCATTAATCATAGCGTTCTTAGTGTGCTCAAAAAACCGTCAGAATATCAGATCAAGAATGTGAGCGAACACTTACTCTCTTGTAAAACTCTGCCGAGCGGGCTTATGGGGCCAGTACAGTTTCATAATAAAGTATCGCTCACACATATTGGTTAGGTATTCTTATGAAAATAGCGTTAAAAAATCAATGCGTTCACAAAAATAATAGTGCCTCATGCAGCGTGAGTGAGTACCCTCTTCAGGGTTCAAAAATAGATATGGCTCGAGCACGGATCACGGGTCGATATCCTGATAAAGGTCGCGTAGTAAACCAGAAATGTGATGAATTAGCATATGTAATAGCAGGTCAAGGACTTCTGGTCATTGAAGGTCAAGAAATTATTTTACAACCTGAGGATGTGGTAATCATTGAAGCTGGAGAACGCTACTTTTGGTCAGGTGATTTACAGTTACTTCTCACATGTACACCAGTTTGGACCCCAGAGCAACATAAATTGATAGATTAATTCCTATGAGTGAGCCTCATAACAATGAAGCTCACTCGGTTGAGTTTATTGATTATGCGCTAGCGACATTCCCTCAAGCACAGTTAATGCGGTGTATAACTGATAATCATTATGTAGTAAATCTTCAGGTTTATCAGTAGTTGTAGTTTTAATCGCTGCATTGTCCTGATTATTTTTATTTACGATATGACCATTTAGATCCGCCTCACTAAAACCCGTAGCGCCTTTATTTTTTGCATCAACCGCTTTAGGAATTTCAAGCTCATTAACGATTATATCTGGAATGATGCCTTTAGCCTGAATTGATGTGCCAGAGGGCGTATAATACAAAGCTGTTGTTAATTTGATACCGGTTTTGTTATCTAAAGGTAATACCGTTTGCACTGAACCTTTACCAAAACTGGTCGTTCCCAAGACGAGTGCTCGTCTGTTATCTTTTAAGGCGCCTGCGACAATTTCCGCGGCAGATGCTGAGCCATTATTGATGAGGACAACCATTGGCGCTTTACTTAATACATCAATACCTTTTGCAAGTGCGGTAAAATCAGAGCCTGGAAGACGACCTTTTGTTGAAACAATTTTCTCAGGCTTCCCAGATTTATCTTTACCTAAAAAAGCATCAGATACTTGTATCGCTGAATCGAGAAGACCCCCAGGATTATTGCGCAAATCCAAGACTAATCCTTTGAGGCTTCCCCCAGCTTGCTGCTTTAGGCGTTCAATGGCTTGCAGCATATCTCGCCCCGTTAGTGCCTGAAATTGGGTGATGCGCACATAACCATATCCGGGACTTAACATTTTACTCTGAATACTTTTAATTTGAATCACTTCACGAACCAGGTCAAAAGTAAGTGCTTTATTCACACCTTTTCGCAGTACAGTAAGCTGAATGGTACTGCCAGCTTTTCCTCTCATTAAGTTCACAGCATCCTTTAGAGAAAGCCCTTGAACTGATTCTTTTCCCAATTTAATGATGTAATCACCCGATTTAATCCCTGCCTTAAAGGCTGGAGTATCGACCAGAGGGGTCACGACTTTAACAACGCCATCTTCCATGGTAACTTCTAAGCCTAATCCACCAAATTCACCACTGGTTGATGTTTGCAGCTCTTTAAATTCTTCTTCATCAAGGAAGCTTGAGTGCGGGTCCAGCCCACTGAGCATTCCGCGAATCGCATTATCAAAAAGTACCTTATCGCTTGTCGGTTTAACATAATATTTTTTTATTTCACCCAAGGCATTGGAAAATCGTTGTACATCTTCCATGGGTACTGCTTTGTTTGCATCGCTTGCTGTGGTGGTATTTTCATCAACAACAGCTTCTTCTGCGGCAAATATTGAAGCAGGCGCCATGAGCGTAACAGCATATACTGTCGCAAGCATGCGCAGATGAAATTTCTTAGTTAACATAGCGATCTCCTCGGATGCAGGCCATAAACAACACTAGCCATCTTTTTTTTGTTTTTATCAGTATAGATGCAAAATGGATGCCATATCGGATACACTGTTTCAATCATTTCCGGATGCGGTCAGGATGAATGATATTTTCCAGCGTTCCCGAGGCTGCTATGACAACCATGCGAGAGGAGAGATAGCTTTCCCCTTCAGCCTTATTTCGAAGTATAGACCGTTTTGTTTGATCCCGCCGGTGTGGCCAACACTCGCTATTTGCTCGCTTTGGCGGACGTAATCTCCCTTTTTTTTGTATAAAGATTGGTTATGGGCATAAAGGGTCATATAGCCATCACCATGATCAATGATTATGAGCAAGCCATAACCTTTTAACCAATCGCTAAATACTACCGTTCCTGCCTGAACGGCAGAAACGGCAGTACCTTCTTCGGCAAAAAAAGCAATTCCTTGGTGTATCCTGCGGTAAGAATGAGTGTTCCCGGCAATTGGGTAAGGCATCTTTTTACGCAAACTATTAAACGATGTAACCGGTTTGTTCATGGTTTTTTGTGCAAGTTGCACGGTAAGAGCGGTCAGATTTGCTTTATTACGCTTAATTTCAACTAACCGATGTTGTTTGGTCTGAATATCTGCATCTAACGTAGCAATAATTTTACTGTGGTATTGCTTATTAATGAGTAATTGCTCGTGTTCTGTTGCAAGCGCATGTTGCAAATTTTTTTGCTCAGCTATTTGCTGATGCAGTTGGCTATTATTTTTAGTTATCTGGTCATGAATTTCTTGCACACGGACAATATTCTCACGGCGTGCATTAATAAGATATTGGTAATAAGTAAGATACCTGCTCAGATGACTCGGTTCTTTTTGATTGATTAACCATTTTAGTGATTGATATTTGCCCATTAAATAGTACGAGCGTATCTGTTTGGCTAGCAGATGTTGTTGTGCCTCCAATTGTTCCTCTAATTGTTTTGAACGGTGTTCAAGGAGCATTATTTCCTTTGTTTTTAAATTTATGGCGCTTTCAATTTGGTGTAATTTTTGGATGGCAATACTATTTTTCTTCTCAATTCCTTCCAGCTCATGATTAAGTAGACCACGCCTGTCTTGTGCTTGTGCTAAGTTTTTCTGTAATTGTCCAATCTGAGATTGCAAAGTATGCAAGCGTGCTTGAGTTTGCTGTAATTGACTAGACTTTGGCTGCGAGTAAACTAAAAAGGCAGACAGGGTAAGCACTAAAATAAAAAAGCATTGGATATTTAAGTTCATGAATGAGTAACCAATAAAGCTTCGCCTTTCATTTCAGGTGGGGGGGATATACCGATTAAATTAAGTATCGTCGGTGCAATATCTATGAGTTTACCGGTTTTTTGTTTAAATTGTCTCTGACCACCTATATAGAGTAAAGGAACAGGCTCACTGGTGTGTGCCGTATGTGCTTGTCCGGTTAATTCATCAAACATCTCTTCTGCATTGCCATGATCAGCCGTGATTAGTAATTGACCCCCAACAGATTCCAAAGCCGCCCACAGCTTTTCTAAACATTGATCCAGACACTCGATGGCGCGTATGGTCGCGGGAAAATTCCCTGTATGCCCTACCATATCCGCATTCGCATAATTACAAATTATAACGTCATACTTATTCTCGCGTAGGGTGGTTATTAATTTTTCCGTTAATAAAGGTGCGCTCATTTCCGGTTGCAGATCATAAGTCGCCACTTTAGGAGAAGGAATAAGAATTCGATCTTCATGTGGAAAAGGCGTTTCGATACCGCCATTAAAAAAGAAAGTCACATGAGCATATTTTTCTGTTTCGGCGATGCGTAGTTGCTTAAGTCCCTGCTGGGATAAAACCTCACCTAAAGTATTGCTCATGGATATGGGGGGAAAGGCTGGTTGTGTAGCCATATTTTTTTCGTATTGAGTCATGCTCACAAAGGATGACAACTTAGGATAATTCGTGCGTGCAAAGAATTGAAAATCAGGATCCACCAAGCTGCGGGTTAATTGACGCGCGCGATCCGCCCGAAAATTGTAGAAAAAGATAGCATCGCCATCCATTACGGCCTGCCCTTGGCCAATAATCGTTGGCGGAATAAATTCATCAGTGATGTTAAGTTGATAAAAATGATCCAGAGCGACCTCTACATCAGGATAGTGGTGCGCACTCTCATTAGCAGTTAACAGATTGTAAACTGGAAGGATACGTTCCCACCGATTATCTCGATCCATTGCGTAGTATCGTCCTATTATGGAGCAAATTTTTGCGACTGGATATTGATTCAGTTTTCGCTTGAGTTTTTCAATACTTACGGTCGCACTTTTAGGCGGGGTATCACGTCCATCAAGAAATAGGTGCAGACACACTGCATGAAAATCATGCTCCGCGCACAAAGCAAGAAAAGCAAAAAGATGCTCTTCATGGCTGTGCACTCCACCAGGGGAAAGTAATCCCATAATATGGAGTGTTTTATTCGTTTTTTTCAGTTGTGAAATCAAGTTTAAAAAAGCGCTGTTCTGATTAAAATGACCTTGCTCTATCGCCTGGTTAATACGGGTAAAATCTTGCTCAATCAGACGTCCAGAGCCGATATGCATGTGTCCTACTTCAGAATTACCCATCTGTCTATCGGGCAGCCCCACTGAAGTACCAGAAGCTTCAAGCAAGATGTGGGGGCTATGCTGCCACCACTTATCCCACTGCGGGGTTTGCGCTTGCGCAATGGCATTGTGTTCTTTATTTGGGTTAAATCCCCATCCATCCAAAATTACCAGAACCAAAGGCGCGCTCTTGTGCATTTAAAGCTCCCGAAAAAATCATAACCAGTATTATAATCATCGCATGATATTTTACTCCACTAAAAAGACGTTGAAACCAAAAAATTAGCGGTTTATTGCATTAAAAAATAGACAATAAAAATGACGAATGGGAACAATTTATCTCGACCTCTTAAATTTTAACTTCAAAAAGGTTAGACTATGTTCCATTTTTACGTAGGAAGAGTCGGTTGGAACAAAAAACTCCACAACATATCGCTATTGTAATGGATGGCAACGGGCGTTGGGCTGAGAGCCGGGGCCTGCCACGTTTTGAAGGGCATAAAGCAGGGGTCTCTTCAGTGCGAAAAATAATCCGTGGATGTATTAGTCGCGATATTCGCTGTCTGAGCCTCTTTGCCTTTAGCTCTGAAAATTGGGCTCGCCCAAAGGAAGAGGTCGGTTTTCTCATGGAGCTATTTGTTGAGTCCTTACAAAAAGAGTTGCCCGAACTGCATCAGCGTGGTATCAAATTACGCTTTACCGGAGATCGCAGTATTTTATCGCCACTGCTACAGCAACAAATGCTTGAGGCAGAAAAAACCACAGAGTCAAATGAACAGCTCCTACTTAATATCGTAGTTAATTATGGCGGTAAATGGGATTTAGTTTGTGCTGCACAGAAGGTTACTCAAGAGGTTTTGTCTGGTAATTTAAAAATCGAAGATATTAATGAAAACACATTTTCACAGTATCTTGATACGCAAGGTTTACCCGAGCCCGATCTTTTTATTCGTACGAGTGGTGAATTAAGGATCAGTAATTTTTTCCTTTGGCAATTAGCTTATACTGAATTATATTTTACCGAGGTTCACTGGCCAGATTTTGGTGAGCAGGAGCTGGATTTGGCATTAATTGCTTACAGCAAAAGAAAAAGACGTTTTGGTCAAGTTGTAGCAGAGACCTGCACTTAACCGATACTACTTTGTTCAAATTGAGAATACAGGTCTGTTATGTTTTTTAAGCGTTTAATCACAACACTAATCCTTGCCCCACTAATCTTGGCGTTAATTTTTTATGGTTCCCCTTTATACCTGGGAATCCTCGCTTTCGGGATTTTATTATTATGCGGATCCGAATGGCTGCATCTAATCCCGGCACAAACAGGTCTTGGTAAGGGTTTTTTTTTACTAGGCTTGATACTGTTTACTCTTCTAAGCCATTATTTTTTCCCATACTGGTTAATTATTGGTTTAGTTATTTGGATTATGAATGTAGTTATTATTCTTACGTATCCAAATTCACAACCCTATTGGGGAAACAAGGCCACAGTAGCTTTTTGGGGGTTCCTGTTGTTGCCCTTGTTCCTGCAAAGTCTCATTCATCTTTTCATTCAAAATAATGGTAAATCATTACTGATTTATTTACTGTTTTTAATCTGGGCTACGGATATTGGTGCCTATTTAGCTGGAAAACTATTTGGCAAGCATAAACTCATTCCTAGGGTAAGTCCTGGTAAATCATGGGAAGGCGTTTTAGGTGGTTTCATTTTAGCGGGGGGAGTCGCATGCTTGGCGGCGCAATATTTCTTACCAAATAATTTATCCCACTGGTATTTACTCGCATTCATAACGGTAATCATTTCCATCTTTGGTGATTTGTTTATAAGCATCTTGAAAAGACGTTGTCAACTTAAGGATACAGGGGCAATTATACCCGGTCATGGCGGTATACTCGATAGGCTGGATAGCCTTATTGCAGCATTGCCCTTTTTTTATTATGGAATAACCTGGGGATAAGCTTATGCTCTTGACCTTAATCTATTTTTTATTAGCGCTGCTACTTTTAGTGACAGTTCACGAGTACGGACACTTCCAGGTTGCAAGGTGGTGTGGCGTAAAAGTTTTACGTTTCTCCTTTGGCTTTGGCGCCGTGTTAGCGCGTTGGCATGATAAAAAGGGAACCGAATATGCCTGGTCGCTTTTCCCTTTTGGTGGTTATGTAAAGATGCTGGATGAAAGCGAAGGTGAGGTACCGGAAGCCGAACGTCATCAGGCCTTCAACAATCAATCATTATGGAAACGAACCTTAATCGTATTTGCCGGACCTTTATTTAACTTTATATTTGCATTTGTTGCGCTCTGGTGTGTCTTGGTCATTGGCATGCAATCCTTAGCACCGATGATTGCTGCAGTGAAACCTGGAAGTATCGCTGCTCATGCTGGACTTACGTCTCAGCAAGAAATTATTTCTTTGGACAATCAAAAAATAAATAGTTGGCGCGATTTTCAATATGCGCTCATGCCTTTGGTGGGTTCTAAACAAACTATTGTATTAAAAGTAAAGTCTTTAACTGATGGACAAATCAAAGAGATAAAGCTTCCGTTGGCTCATTGGAAGATAGAAGATAAGAAAACCGATCCCTTATCAGGTTTAGGTATTGAACCATTCATCCCATCCATTCCGCCGATTATCGGTGAGGTGGTTATTGATTCTCCTGCAGCTAAAGCAGGTTTAAAAGTAAATGATAAGATAATTAGTGTTGATGGTACCAAGCTATCGGATTGGCTTTATCTGGTTGATTATGTCCGTGCGCGCCCCAATACCCAGGTGGTTTTAGAAGTTAATCGTAAAAATCATATTGAAGAGATCCATGTTTATACGGGCAGTCTCGACCAGGGTGGTAAACAAGAAGGATTTTTAGGTGTGCGCTCCAAGAAAGTTGATTGGCCTGCGCATTGGTTACGTCTTGAACGCGAAGCGCCCATTCCTGCTCTGAGTATAGCCTTAAAACAAACGCTGCATTTGACTGGAGCAACGTTTACTTTAATGGGAAGACTTGTAACCGGGCAATTAGGATTAAACAGTATCAGTGGCCCCGTGGGCATTGCTCAAGGGGCTGGAGATTCAGGTAGAGGCGGTCTTGCTTCCTACTTATTTTTCCTGGCTTTAGTAAGTATCAGTTTGGGGGCATTAAATCTATTACCAATACCCATGCTGGATGGAGGGCATTTATTCTATTATCTCCTTGAATTCATTCAGAGAAAACCTGTTTCAGAGGGGTTAAAATCTGCCGGAGCTTATATTGGGTTGCTGGTGCTTGTTGCCTTAATGTTTATCGCCTTAACCAACGATATTTCCCGATTAACAAGTTAGGATGCGGAAAAATTTTTCTTAGTGAATATGAAGAAATATGAGCTGAATTTGGAATGGGTAAATAAAAAAGATAACGGGCATAAACTTGACAGTGCCTATCAGTTCCTATAAAAAGTGAAGCAAAATTATATTCTTCAATTTGGTTACATGCTGTACTTCAATGTGCATGTTGTTTGAGCATTTCGCGGTTTATTCTGAAATTGCCTGAAGTTAAACTGGACGTAAAATAATAATGAAAAAATTGAGTAGTAAATTAATCGCCGGGCTTTGTTGCTCCACGCTCTTGTCCTGGTCTCCTTATGCTTTGGCTGATGATGGATTTGTAGTACGCGGGATTAAAGTTACCGGTTTACAACGAATTTCTACAGGTACTGTACTTAACTACATTCCAGTTCAAGTTGGTGAAGAAGTTGATTCAAGCTCTACCGGTGAAATCATTAAAACGCTTTATGAAACTGGTTTTTTTCAGTCGGTATCTTTAGAGCGTCAAGGTAATATTCTTATTGTGAATGTAGTTGAACGTGCAACTATTGGTGCGGTAAATATCACGGGCAATAAAGAAATTCCTACCGACAAGATGAAAGAGTTTCTCAAAGAAATGGGTTTGGTCAAGGGACGAGTTTTCCAAAAATCCACACTTGAACGTTTAGAGAAAGAGCTCAAAAAAGCGTACAATGCGCGCGGTAAATACAATGCACGAATTGAAACTCGTGTGTCACAACTTACTGATAATCGGGTCGCTATTAACATTACCATTTCTGAAGGACGAGTTTCTCGAATTAAAGAAATTAAAATTATTGGGAATCATGATTTTTCTGATGGCGAGCTACGCTCTGAGCTAGCGTTATCCCGTGCGGGCTTATTTACATATTTCACCAAAAAAGACCAATATTCAAAATCAGGCATGGATGCATCGCTTGAGTCCTTACGCTCTTTTTATCTCGACCGCGGTTATTTAAAATTCAATATCGTTTCCTCACAAGTTTTGTTATCCCCCGATCGCAAAGATGTTTTTATTAATATCCATATTTATGAAGGTCCCCAATACCATTTCTCCGGTTATCGTGTAGTGGGTAAAACCGTAGTTCCCCGAGAAAAGCTTGACTCAGTGATCCAGGTCAAAAAAGGGGCAGTCTTTTCACGAAAAAAAGTAACCGAATCGATTTCGGCAATTGGTTTAGTACTCGGGGATGTCGGGTATGGCTTCCCTGCAATTAATGCAGAACCCCAATTGAATGAAGAAAATAAAACCGTTTTCATAAATTTTGTTGTTGATCCAGGACGCCATGTCTATGTGCGTCGTATCAAATTCCATGGAAATACCAAAACAAGTGACTATGTCTTGCGAAGTGTTATCCGCCAGGATGAAGGTGGTTTATTGTCATTGCATAACATAAAAGAATCGGAACGTCATTTACGCTTATTGGGTTATTTAAAAAACGTTGATATAAAAACTAATCCAGTATCTGGGGCAAATAATCAGGTCGATTTGGATGTACAAGTTGAGGAGGCCCCTTCAGCTGAGGCGAGTGCATCAGTAGGTTATGGTACGAATGGTTATCAGCTCAATGCATCGATTAATCAGCATAACTTTATGGGAACGGGTCGTTCTATGGGCGCTGCATTTACGTCGAGTAAATGGGGTCAAGACTATAACATCAATTATTACAATCCATTTTATACTGAAACGGGAATTGGACGTGGCATTAACCTTTATTTCGCTCGGGTGGATCCAAGAAACTTAAATGTGAGTACCTACAGTTCGAATCGTTTTGGTGGCGATGTGAACTATAATTTCCCCTTAGGTGAAGCAAGTAGTTTTCAGATAGGATATGGTTATCAAGATATTGATATTAAATCTGTAGGCTATGTAATCCCAATTCAGAACTTCGTAGATGTTTACGGAAAGCATTTCCAGGAAATCAGATTATCTTCAGGATGGGCACGTAACAGTTACGATCAGTTTCCTTATCCGACCCGAGGTCTTAATCAGCAGCTTACAGCTGTTGTTGCGCTACCAGCCTCAAATAATTCTTTATCTTATTACAAGAGCTCGTATCAGGCACGTTTGTACCAGCCAGTTACGCGGGGATGGATAATTTCCCTACAAGGATTTGTCGGATACGGTAATATGTTTAACAATCAAGGTTTGCCGTTCTTTGAAAACTATTATGCAGGTGGTACTGCACAGCCCGGGCAGGTTCGCGGTTATGATAGTTTCTCCCTAGGACCTTTAGATAACTTCCACAATTCTTTAGGGGGTAATTTACTAACCAGCGCCAGTGCGGGAATTATTCTTCCTTACCCATTAAGCCGTGACACGGTTCGCACCACGGTGTTCGCTGATGCCGGTAATGTGTTTGCTCCAAATACTTTACCAATATTTACCGGATTTGATGCAGGCCCAATTCGTTATTCAGCGGGTGTCTCAGTTGAATGGCGTTCACCATTCGGTCCTTTAGCATTTAGCGTCGCTAAAGCGCTTAATCTGCAGCGTTACGATCAGCCGCAAATTTTCCAATTTGCTTTATCCTCTGGATTTTAAGCACGCTGTATGGCTTAATTTTCAAGTGTCAGTGCAACCAGAAAAGTTTTTCTGGTTGCACATATCGCAACCTAAATCGAATTATGCTAGCATCATGCACTTTAAACGAGGAGAGTGTGTAATGAAACGGTTAATCAGTGTTTTTGCCATTTTAACAAGCTTTTTTGCTGCACAAGCGTTTGCTGATGCTGCCAAGATTGGTATCGTTGATTTGCAAAAGTTAATGCAAACATCAAGTCAGATGAAAGAAATTCAACAAAAATTAGAAAAAGAGTTCAAACCACGTCGCGAAAAGTTAATTGCTATGGAAGCAAACTGGAAAGCAGATGTTGAAAAATTCAAGCGTGACAGCGCGATTATGAGCCAAAATCAAAAGAAAGATCTAGAGAAAAAGCTTTTTCGTGCCCAGCAACAACTGGAACGTGATAATCAACAATATCAACAAGATTTAAGCACTGCACAAAACGAAGCTATGGAAGCCTTATATACGAAGGTTCGTGCTGCGATTTCCAAAGTTGCAAAAGACGAAAAATATGATTTGATTGTTCAAAAAGATGCCGCACCATTTAGCAGCGAAACATTGGATATAACAGATAAAGTTGTTAAAGCAATTAACTAAGCGCCATAATTCGCTTGTTTACTCTAGCGCAACTGGCAAAAAAACTGAATGGTATGCTCTGTGGAAATGCAGAGCATGTCATCACCTCTTATGCTTCATTAAGTAGGGCTCAATTACCTGATGTCTCCTACTACGAATCCCATTTACCGCACATCCTGCTACAACAGACAAAGGCGGGCGTTGTCTTACTCAAAGAGTCTCATGCTTTACAGTGCCAGCAAAATTACATTGTAGTCGAGTCGCCTCAAAAAGCTATTGAGCATTTAATTTCCTTATTACCACAGCCATTACCCGAGCCATCTCGAGGCATTTCTGCCAGTGCCCGCATTCATTCTACAGCACTAGTCAGTGATGATGCGGTTATAGGGGATCATGTGCTCATTGGACCGGGCGTAAAGCTTGCTTCCGGTGTAACCATTGGTGCGCATACAGTTATTGAAGCGCACGTAACTATCGGAGAACTTACCCAAATCGCGTCACATGTTACCATTCATCCTCACTGTCAAATTGGTGCCAATGTACTAATTAACAGTGGTTGTGTTCTGGGCGCATCTCCTTTTAATTACGCGAAACAGAGGGGGCAGTGGTTGCAAGAACCAGTGGTCGGTGGCGTAATTATTGCTGATAAGGTACACATAGGTGCTAACTCAGTTATCGATAGGGGTACCTTAAACGATACTTATATCGGTGAAGGCGTAGTTATCGATAATTTAGTGCAGATTGCTCATGATGTAATAATTGGCCCTCATACCTCTATTGCGGGTTGTGCGGCTATTGCCGCCTTTGCATCCATTGGCGCTGATTGCATTATCGGGGGGGCGAGTACCATTGCCGCTCATGTTCATATAAACGAAAATATTGTAATTACCGGAACAACCCCAGTCGTAAAATCACTAAAAAAACCTGGTATTTACTCAGCAGGTATTCTCGTTGATGAGCATAATCGCTGGCGAAAAAATGCCTCGCGTTTTAACCGGCTAGACGATTACATTAGCCGTTTAAAGAAACTTGAACAGGACTTTACCAAATAAACCTTTTTCTAATTGATTTAGATTGAGTAAAAAAGGATAATAGTTCCTCATTTTCTTAACTAATTAATAATAAACGGAACTACATATGAGCGATTCAACGCTGGATATTAGGCAAATACTCGAGTTATTGCCACACCGTTACCCGATATTACTTGTTGACAAGGTTATTGATTACAAACCTTTCGAGTATCTAAAAGCATTAAAAAATGTTTCAATAAATGAACCTATTTTTACCGGCCACTTTCCCAAGAACCCAGTAATGCCAGGAGTTCTTATGCTAGAGGCTTTAGCTCAGGCTTGTGGCATTTTATCTGCAGTATCAGAGGCCCACTCCGAAAATACCATTCTTTTGTTCGCAGGTATCGATAAGGCAAAATTTAAACAAATCGTGGTGCCAGGGGATCAATTGCGCCTCGAAGTTCGGTTTGTCGGCAAAAAAAGAGAATTTTGGCGTATGCATGGTGAGGCTTTTGTGGGTGAAAAACTGGCTTGCTCCGCTGATTTGTTAAGCGCAGTTAAGGAAGTAAAATAGTGATTGATGAACGAGCAATAATCCATCCTCAGGCCAAAATTGCAGCTAATGTAACCATTAGTCCTGGTGCTGTAATTGGTGCAGATGTGGAAATTGGAGAAAATACCTGGATTGGCCCCTATGCGGTAATTGAGGGGCCAACTAAAATAGGTAAGAACAATAAAATATTTCAATTTGCCTCTTTAGGTAATGCCCCGCAAGACATTACCTATAAGGGTGAGCCTACGTGGCTTGAAATTGGCGACAATAATATCATTCGTGAATACTGTATGATAAGTCGAGGTACGGCTAAGAGCGCGGGCATAACTCGTATTGGCAATGATAATTTTTTAATGGCTTACTCCCATATTGGGCATGATTGTATTTTAGGTAATAATATAATCATCATCAATTACGGCGCGCTTTCTGGCCATGTAACTGTTCAGGATTATGCAATTATCGGTGGTTATGCGGCAATTCATCAATTCTGTCATATTGGTGCCTACGCCTTTATTGCACGCGCCACTTA
>Ga0097678_1002006_pt1 | contig 18178 bp, 27 predicted proteins | sample ThiBiot_500_plan_2_FD_72847 | JGI IMG/M metagenome (GOLD analysis project Ga0097678, IMG submission 72847) | Wastewater bioreactor microbial communities from Cape Town, South Africa - Thiocy_expt_500_plan - 1398105537976 (version 2) (version 2) ...
TCAATTTTATTATTTTTAACAATCCTATAATAACATGTTTAATTGTGCATATTTATAATAATACATAAATAATTGTAATACTTGAAAAGAATAATAAAATTCTAATTCATGAGAAAGAGAATTATTATGATACTTAAAAAGAGAATTATACAAGAATTATACAATTCGAATACTTGAAAAGAGAATTATTATGATACTTTGAAAAGAGAATTATTATGATACTTGAAAAGAGAATTATTATGATACTTGAGGAGAATTATTGAGGATTATACAAAAATAAACCGAAAGAGATGATAATTAGAATACTTGAAGAGAATCATTGAGGATTGTAATAATTTGAATACTCGAAAAGAGAATTATTACGATACTTGGGGGGAATTATTGAGGATTATAATAATTTGAATACTCGAAAAGAGAATTATTACGATACTTGAAGAGAATTATTGGGGATTATAATAATTTGAATACTCGAAAAGAGAATTATTTGGGATTATACAAAAATAATCCGAAAGAGATAATAATTATGATACCTGAAGAGATAATTCTTCTGATGCTTGAAGATATTAAGGATTATGCAATAATTTAATTGATTATTAAATTATGATTAATTGGAGTTGGAATTATTATATGACAAAATCTATTAATTGTATAATATTTACGTTTTTTTAAATATTATTATTATTATACAAGTATATCAATTGTATAATAATCTCTTCAAATATAAGAATTATTGTCTGTACAAGTATTCTTATCATCTATGAAAATTATATGTACAAGTATTCTTATCATCTATGAAAATTATAATATTTACATTGTTTTCAATAATTATCTCCAAGCATAAAATTATATCTCCAAGCATAAAATTATCTCTTCAAGCATAAAATTATCTCTTCAAGGTTATTTATTGTATAATCTTCAAGTATGGTATTCAAGCATGATATTCAAGCACGATATTCAAGCACGATATTCAAGCATGATAATTATAATCTCTTTAAGGTTATTAATTGTATAATCTTCAAGTATTATAATTTTTATCTCTTCAAGATTATTGATAGTATTCTCTTCCAGTATTCTCAAGTATTCTGCTCAAGTATCAGAATTCTGATCTCTTCAAGTATTCTCCTCGAGTATCAGAATTCTGATCTCTTCAAGTATTCTCCTCGAGTATCAGAGTTCTGATCTCTTCAACTATTATCCTTAAGTATTCTTCTCCTCAAGTATTCTCTTCAAGTATTCTATTTAAGTATTCTCTTTAAGTATTCTCTTCAAGTATCAGAATTCCAATCTCTTCAAGTATCAGAATTCCAATCTCTTCAAGTATTCTCTTCAAGTATATTAAAATTTCCTTAAAGATTATTAATTGTATAATTCGCGATTATTCTTCTTCAAGTATCATAATTATCATCTCTTATGTATATTGTTGTATAATCCTCAATAGTTCTCTTAAAGTATTGTATTTATAATAGTAAGAAATCGAATATCAAGTGACTGAATTGAACAAAAAAAAATAATAAAAATGAATTTATAAGAATTATGAGAATGATAAACTAGTGTTTGTCAACATATTAAGATTGTATTTAGCTCGAAAAATTATATTTCCAGAATCTATTTATAGTAAGAATAATTTTAATTCATGATGACAATATTTAATATATAGATTAAATAGAATTATATTAAATATTTATCATGATAAATCCCGAGAAATGAAAATTATATTTGATGGAACAATTATTTCATCAGGTATCATGATAAATATTTTGTAACTTTATGATATATTTGATATAATTAATTCCAATTCATCATTAATTATAAGCAATTTATAATATTTTAGTTGTCTTTTCTTTTACCTTTCTTTCAATTCTATAATAACATAGTATAATCCTTTTATTCTAATTTTGATTCACTTTTATTATTAATAATCCTTTAATCTCAGAATTAAAGGATCGGCAACTATCGGATGCTTTATCGCAGAATTATCGATGGAACCTGACGATATAAATTATCGTTTAACCTTATGAATAATATTTGCTCAGGATCTAATGAATCTAGTATATTTTCCAGGATATGATTATGAAATACAGGAAAAGAGACTAGGATAACGAGGTATAATAAAGTAAAAGTTTACATCGACTTTTTTAGAATTGATAACTTTAAATTTTCTTTTTCTTTTAACGGATGGATCTTCGGATGTAGAAAAAGAAAAGCCCAGAGTAGAAAGAATAATATTAAGAGATAAAATTATTTCTTTAAGACGGGTTGATGTATGATTGATGGAAAAACTTGAACGTAGAGAAGTTAGAAGAGATATGGGAATATCAGAAATTTTATTGCGGGGAATAGAAAAATTATCAGAAAGATTATCAATATCAAAATATTTGAGAAGTCTGTAAATATAGAAGAAATTAGAGAATTTCTCTTTACCGATTTTTGAAGACAAGGAGAAGAGAGAAGAAAGAGAAGAATGCAATTGTAAGACAATAGGTTTTATTTCTTCTCTAAAACATAAAAGAAATAGAGGGGGGAGAATAGGATGAACAAGTGAATATTGTGATAAAATATCTTTGAAGGGTTGAGAAAGAGAAGATAGAAAAGGAGTAAGAGATTGAGTGCGTAATATAGATGAAATATTGTGAATCGTCTCAAACAAGATTTTCATAAAGGCATCTTCTTAACTTCTACTTAAAACTTGCTAAGCTCTTAAATAAAATTTTGTGTATGAGACATTATAAAATTTTATTATAAGTTTAAGGAAGTCGATAAATTAAAGCATATTTAATATGAGTAATCGTATATTACCGGTATTACTTGGAGGTAAAAAGGATTAAATTTGAATCTAGTGATAAATATATGTTAGTTTGAATTTTTATTTATAATAAAGACATCATAAAAGATTCAATAGGGACTTGTGAAGCTGAACAAATGACAGTAATAAAACAGTTTGAAAAAAGCAATATTTTTATCGTAAGAAAAGATAACGACTCCATACAAGTTATTTTAAAACATGAAAACTGTCATCCAGATGTATATATAATGAGACCAAATGATTTGTGTGGGAATAAGAAATATGTACATAGCCATTTAGTTAAAAAATTGAAACCTTTTTTTAAAGTTGATAAAGATATATCTCCATATAGACCAGATTATACAAGCTGCTATAGAGGATTATCAGAAGAATTATTAAATGAATTAATAATGCATCTTGATAACTATGAAAATAATATTCATTTTCCATAAATAATTGAAATAATTTTAGAACATAAATAATTATATACTGAGTTGTAATCCAATATTTAATTTTAGTTTAAATATTACAAATCCTGATAATATAAATATCATTGAAAACAAGATATAATTAGTTAATTAGTTAATTAGTTAATTAGTTAATTGGTTAATTTTATATTTAAATAAGATAATGATATTGAAGTTAAAATATATGTGAATATATTTGATATATTTAATAAATATATCAAAGAGCAACAAAAATAATTTAAAATAGATGCGAGTTTATAAGTAAAATATTTGATTGATTGTTTATAATTAATAAAACAAATGCATATCCTATATTTGGAGAAGTATCAAGTTCAGATTTTAAAGATTTATTTAATGCTGAAAATCAAATAATTGTTGATAATAAATGTATAAAGATATTGAAAAAGGACCTAAAATATTAGACAGGGGACATTTATTTGGTGAATAATTTAATGATTCAGAATATGTGAATATTACTGACCATAGAAATAATAGATCAATTATATCATTTATTGATGTTGATAAATTGAGATATCATATTTATCAAGGAATATGTATGGATCATAGAGAACTAGTAGATCAAGATATTGTCGATAATATTGATTATCGACAATGACGATAATATTGATTATCGACAATGACGATGATGATATAGTATGTATTAAAATTACAGGAGGAACTTGATGATTATATAATCAAAATAATAGAAATGAAGAGGAAACATATGATGATATATCATCATATAGACACTCGATTTTAGAGTTAGAGGAGTTTATTAATGTATATCCAGGTGAAAATATGGATGAATATAATAATCAAAAAGCTTTGAAAAGAATAATAAATTCGATTTTTATTTATGGATAGGTGATACATATAGCGATGTTGGTACTTTACTTTTGTACATTACAATAATGAAAATCTAATAGATAGTATAATTGTGGATGTGGGAAACAGAGATTTAATATTTATAATGTATTATAAACTTGATATTCTTTGACATATATGATCTATATATTTTGCTGTAAAAATATAGATTATAATTGTAATTGTAAACTTAATATTATTTCATATATTGTTCATATACTTTTTATAGTTATAGTAGTATAATAAATATCTATGAAACCTAATACCCATTAATCGAATATAATAGGTCTGTCTTAGACACTCTTGTTATAATATTTTCTACTATTATAAGTATTATAATCAGAACTATTATAAGTATTATAATCAGAACTATTATAAGTATTATAATCAGAACTATTATAAGTACTATAATCAGAACTATTATAAGTACTATAATCAGAACTATTATACTATTATACTATTTTTATGTTTATGTTTAATAAAGACAATGTTTGGATATAAAATTGCTATTATGGAGTGTAAAGTGTAGAATATATTACTTATATAATGGAGGAAATTGCGAATAATTATATTAGTAATATTGAAAAAATAGAGACATTGTAAATAACAATAAATGATAAAAGTAGGTTTCGAAAAAACGGGAAAATCAAGATATTATTATCCAGAAGAAAATCAAACAAAAAGTATGGAAAGTTTATCTAAATGGTTAAAAATAAAGAATGAAAATCTATCAGACAATGAAATAAAAAAAATATTAGATGAGTTTATGAATAATATAGCAAAACACAATAATAAAGAGATATGGAAAACGGCAAAAAAGTATAGCTTTGATATAGATAAAAATGACGATTTTGAGGAATTTTCAATAACTATCACATCTGAAACATTTATACAAACATATACAGTTTTAGAATGTTTTATTAAAGATGAAAATAATATTAATATAAATGCTGAAGACCTGTTTAATCATAAACTCAACGAAATATTGAATAATCATATAAATATATTAAACTCATATTATAGTCCATGTAGTTCATACATGAATGATCACTATTGGAAATTAAAAAATCCAGATATTGAACCTTCTTCCGAACAAATATTAAAATGGAAGATTAAATCACTTAAACATAGTCTTGAATATTACATAAGGCATTTTTTATATCGAGCTGCTATAAATATATGTAAAGAAATAAATTTAATATCAAAAGTAGAAATAGACAATACTGGTAATAAATATTTCTGCATTAATATTGATGATATATCATTCTATTTTGTTAACAAAGCAAAACTTATCTATTATGAACTCAGAGAGGAGGCTCAAATATAATTTCTTAACTTGTACTAAATAGAAATATAAACTAATCCAAAAAATTCACATAATTAAGATGGTTATCATAGCTTGTACTTGAGCAAAATGTTTTTATACAAAGATTATATAGATGCTCATCGCAATTATCTTACGACGAAACATTATAAATTGTTTAATTTATAATATGTTATGTTTAATTTATAATATGTTTTGTTGTAAAATAACTAAATATTATTGTATTATAATATGGGTAAGGATAAATGAATATTATATAATAATTTTATATAAATATGTTGTAAGCGTGTTATTATTTATATAATAAAATTAAGGGGTAAAATAAAAGATAAGTATATTAATTTTTAGCATTAAGTTTAAGATATTTATATTAAAAATATCTTAAATATACTTATGTTAAACATAACATAAATATACTTATGTTAAACATAACATAAATATACTTATGTTAAACATAACATAAATATAATTTGTTTAAATCATAAATCTATTATTCAACAAGGATTATATTATAGCTATAAATCAAATGTAGACAATATAGTAACATTACTATATGAATAAATTGAATAATATGTTATATGTAAAATAACATAAAATGGATAGTTTATCATTGGATTTGAGATCAGAAATTCAAATGTTCGAGAGAAAATTACTTCCAATATATGGACCAAATGAGTTAATTGATTATATAAAAATTTTGGGGATTGATATTAAGGATTTATTGCAAGATGCAATGGATAAATCTGTGTATAAGAAAAGAATAGAATCATCGAGGGAAACAATAATTGAAATAATAGCGGATATTATATATGAACACGAAGAATCATTGGCCATAGACAAAATAAATATTTCTGATAAAAATCAATTTTATTATATTCTGATTAAAGCATTCAAGGATAACAATGAAACTAGTCCAAATCTTACATTTAATAATTATTGGGCGTCTGCTTCAGTTATTGTTGATAAAATAAAAAATATTAACAAAATGAAAATATATGATGATAAAATAATTATAAAAATTGAGATAAATGACACGATGCTGATTAAAGTGTCAAAAATATTATATACAAAAGGAACAAAAATAGATTTTTTGTCTGATATAGTAAATCTATATAAGTTAAAATATACTAAACAAATACCATCCGTAAATACACAATCTTACAGTTTTTCAACTGGTTGGTGCTAATTAATATATTTAATTACTTGTTGTAATTATACCAAAAACTGAAAAGAAATTATAAATATACAATCTGTTAAATATAAATATACAATCTGTTAAATATAAATATACAATCTGTTAAATATAAATATACAATCTGTTAAATATAAATATACAATCTGTTAAATATAAATATACAATCTGTTAAATATAAATAATATATTTAATTACTTGTTGTAATAATTATACTAAAAACTGAAAAGAAATTATAAATATACAATCATTAAAATGAGCGTATCACAAAATGAATTTGCCAAAACGTCTCTACAACATCTAGAAAATAAGAAAGGACGATTTTTGACAGTTGAAGAAATAATAAAATTACCTATCGAAGAAATGGCCGAATATGCGGATCCAATTGCAAGAAAATACTGCAATGATTTAGATTTTTTGCAAAATCAAGTTGATCTTATGGATTCTGTTATGGATATTAACGAACGTTTAAATCACTGTAATGCTACTAGCTTTGGTAATTATGCTCATTTAGCAGTTAATTGTGTTAATGAAAAATATAAAAACATATTCAAATCTGAATTAGATAAATTAATAGCGGCTAGCATCCTGAGACAACCGCAGAGTTCTTCATTTATTGAAAATTTTAGAGGTTGTTCTATAAATTAAAATATGTAAATATGCTTTGATATTTGATAAAGTATATTTTATCCTTTATAAATCTCCTAATATTTCGCTATTGCAGTACAATATTTTCCTTGATTTAATGTTATTAATATAAATTTATTAATATAATGTCATTTATATTAATAGATATTATTGTACATCTACTCATCAGTATATCATTTTATCAGTTTTAAAAAAGTTTAAGAACATATATGAAAAATGATTATTAATACAAATGATTATATAAAAATCAAGACCGAATATGTTCTTAAACTTGTTGAATATATTATCGATAATGTAAACGATAACGGTTTTATTAATGAGGAACATAAAATCCTTAAAGAATTACGACCAATTATCAGTTCTTCGGTGTATCATAATAAATATCTCTTAATAAATATCTCTTAATAAATATCTGTATAGGTCTAAAAAAATTATTATCTCTTCTGGTTTTCATCACGATTCATCAAAATTATTGTTAAGATTGGATTTCTAGTTAAATCCAATCTTAATATGTTTACATACACTATTTATAGTCCTTAAATATTATTTATAATTTAGCATCATAAAAATATATTTTTCGAGCTGAAACAATTCTTAATATGTTGACAAACACTAGTTTATCATTCTCATAATTTTACAAAATTCATTTTTATTAATATTTACAACCATATAATAATACGTTCCATTGTGTATAATTCTTATAATTCTCATACTTGGACATAATTATACAACAATATATCTGAAGAAATAATTATTATGATACTTGATATAGTTATTCTATTTAATTGTTGTATAGTCCTCGATTATTATTCAGCCGATTGTAAAAATTATTATCTCCACGTATTAAAGTTATTTATCTTTGGAGTATTATTGTATAATAATGTATAAGAGTTTATAAATTGTATAATTCTCAATAATTACTCCTAATATCAGAGTAATTATTTCATCTAGTTTATTGACTAATCCTTGATGATTATAGTTCTATAATCATTATCTTGTTGTGTTTAATATTAATTGTATAATCCTCAAGTATCATAATTATTATCTTTTCAAGTATTCTCTGTAAGTATCATAATCCTGATCTTTTTAAGTATCATATTTGTATAATTCTCAAGTATTCTCTGCAAGTATCATAATCCTGATCTCTGTAAGTATCAGAATTATTATCTTTTCAAGTATTCTCTGTAAGTATCATAATCCTGATCTCTGTAAGTATCAGAATCATAATCCTGATCTCTGTAAGTATCAGAATTATTATCTTTTCAAGTATCATAATCCTGATCTTTAAGTATCATATTTGTATAATTCTCAAGTATTCTCTGCAAGTATCATAATCCTGATCTCTTTAAATATCATGTTTCTATAATTATCGAGTATTCTCCGCAAGCATCATAACAATCTGACATCTTTAAATATCATGTTTCTATAATTCTCAAGTATTCTCTGCAAGTATCATGATAATACTAATCTTTTCAAGTATAATAATTATATAATAATCAATTATAATCAATTATTATATGTTAATGTATTATTATCTATTCAAATAATATATCATTCAAATATTATTATCTATTCAAATATTATTGTATAATATTTGATTATTATATGTTATTGTATTATCATCTATTCAAATAATATTATCGTTTATTCGTATATTATTATCATTTACTCAATTATTATTGTTATTTGTTCAATATTGATTGTATAATCCATAATTATTATTTTCTGGTATATAAATTATCATCTAGTTAATAATGTAGGCTGGTTAAATATTATTATATTTATTATGAAATATCCAATTTTATTCAAGTTAGAGAATTCATTCCGTAAAGTTTATTGCATTGTTTTTAATTATCTTTGAGCAAAAATAAATATATTATTATGTTTATTTATTGCATAACTTTTAATTATTATCTTTGGGAAACATAATAAATATATTATTATGTTTATTTATTGCATAACTTTTAATTATTATCTTTGGGAAACATAATAATTATTTCATTATGTTTATTTATTGCATAACTTTTAATTATTATCTTTGGGAAACATAATAATTATTTCATTATGTTTATTTATTGCATAACTTTGATTATTTTTGGAAAACATAATAATTATTGCATAACTTTTAATTATTATCTTTGGGAAACATAATAATTATTGCATTATGTTTATTTATTACACAATGTTCGGCTTTATTTCAGGTTACAAAATCTTAAGATTATAAAAGTGTGTAGTATGATAATAGAGAAATGTTTTTATATGTTAGTTGTATTATTCATTGATAAATAGGATTGATGAAAATAATAAAATTGAATTTGTAAAATTTAAAAGAATGATAAACTAGTGTTTGTCAACATATTAAGAATTGTATTTAGCTCGAAACATTTTCTAAAACTATTTATAGTAAGAATAATTTCAATTCATCATAGAGAAAATATTAAATATTTGATAAATCTCGATAAATGAAAATTATATCTGATGGAACAATTATTCCATAATGTATTATAACAAATATTTTGTAATTTTATGATATATTTGTTTAATTGTGATTTTATCATTAATGATAAAAGTTGAACAAGTTAAACAAATATAATTTTCGAGTTAAATACAATCTTAATATGTTGACAAACACTAGTTTATCATTCTTCAAAATTTTATAAATTCAATTTTATAAAATTGAATCATGTATATTTAAAATAATAGATAAATAATGATATTTGAAGATATTCAATGTTACAAAACTCTAAAGAGAATATAATTAAGATATTTGAAAAGATAAATATTATGAAACAAGAAGAGATAATAATCATGAGAAATGAAGAGATAAATATTATCAAACTTTAATATATAAATATCATGAAACTCGAAGAGATAAGAATTATTAAACTCGAATATATAAATATTATGAAACATGAAGAGATAAGAATTATTAAACCCGAATATATAAATATTATGAAACATGAAGAGATAAGAATTATTAAACTCGAAGAGATAAGAATTTATGAAACATGAAAAGAATTATGAAACATGGGTATATAAATATTATGAAACATGAAGAGATAAATGTTCCAATGCTCAAAAGGATAAAAATTATGATACATGATGTGATAATTATTCTTATGCACAGATATAATAAATATCAATATATAATAAATATCAATATATAATAAATATCAATATATAATAAATATCAATATATAATAAATATCAATATATAATATTGATATTTAAACACAATAATTGAGGATTATATAAGAATAAACAAAAGAGATTATAATTATGATACTTGAACAAGAATTATCAAAGATCACACAATTATGATCCTTGAGAAGGATAATATTTAATCTTTATGTATTTTCAAATATCAGAACTATAATTTCTTCAAATATAATACTTTTTGTAATCCTTAATTATTTTATCTTTGAGTATTGTGATCTCTTAGCATATTGTTATTATTTATAAAATATAATCTTCAAGAATTAGAATTTCGATATCTTAAAGTTTATTAATTGTACAATCCTCGAGTATTCTATTCAAGTATTATAATTATAATATCTTTGAGTATAAATTGTATAAACCTTAAGTGTGTTCAAGTATTCTATTCAAGTATTATAATTATAATATCTTCAAGTTTATAAATTGTTAAATCCTCGAGTTTTGTCTTCAAATTTTAGAATTATGATCTCTTCGAGTTTATAAATTGTATAATTATCGAGTTTTCTATCTAAGTATCGACATTATGATCTCTTCAAGTATTCAGTTCAAGTATTAATATTTCTCTTTAGGTATCATTATTTTGGTTGTATAATAGTTTTCCTTTAAGTTTATTAATTGTATAAACTTAAAGTATATACTTCATAATTATTATCATCTCTTCTGTATAATCCACAATTATTCTCTTCAAGTATAATCCGCAATTATTATCATCTCTTCTGTATAATCCACAATTATTCTGATCTCTTGAAGTATAATTATTATGATCTCTTGAAGTATAATTATTATGATCTCTTGAAGTATGTTCTCATATCTTGGAGTATATTCTCATATCTTGGAGTATATTGTTGTATAATTATCAATAATTATCTATAAATATTAGAATTATATAAGATTTATTATTGTGTAATCCGTAATAATTTTATCAAGTATGATAATCATATTTCATCTGATTTATTTTAGTAATCTTCACTATATCTCCTAAGTTGATAAATTGTATAATTGTTAATTATATTTTGATATATTAGAATAATTACCTTTCATGTTTATAATATTGTATAAACATGAAATATTTGAATAATCTTATTTAGTTAACCGAATGAGGTTGAATGATATTCTTAGCTTTAATTATAATTATTTCTTTGAATAATTATTGTCTTAGTTCATTAATTATATAATTTAAGAATAGAGTAATAATCTGTTTGTACATTATTCTTTACAAGTAATTGTATATGAAAAATAAGATTCTTATATTTATGATAGAAAGGAATTAAATATTAAACTATCAATTTATAGGATTGAATTTGTAAAATTTTGAAGAATGATGAACTAGTGTTTGTATATATGTTGCGATTGTATTTAGCCCGAAACATTTCTAAAACTATTTATTGTGACAATAGTAACAATAATTTCAATTTATCATAGATAATATTAAGTACATAGATTAATAAGTATTGTATTTAACATTTCATAAATTCCGGGAATAAAGGTTATATACTTGATGGAACAATTATTTCATTAGGAATTTTGATAGAACAATTATTATATCGCATATTATGATAAATATTTTGTAACTTTGTTGAATATGTGATATAATTAATTAGAATGTAGCATTATTGGAAGTTATTATATTCCATAGATATATGAAATATAATATTGAGAATATAAATTTTCGAGCTGAAACAATTCTCAATATGTTGACAAACACTAGTTTATCATTCTTCAAATTTTTACAAATTCAATTTTACGATTTTTAACAATCCATAATAATATGTCCAATTCCTATATTTAAAATATTATAACATACAGAATACAATATTAAGGATTAAATAATTTGAAATTTTAACCAGGATTTTCTTACACATTAGAGAATTGTGAGGTTTATATTGAATAAACTATAAGAATTATGAGGTTTATATTAAATAAACTATGAGAGATAAGAATTATAATAATTATAATTCTCAAATTTTAGAAGAAATATTTAATTAATTTTCTTATATATTTATGAAAGTATTTGTATATACAAATGATGAAAGAATATAGTTTAATTATCTATTAATATATCATAGATAAAGAGAAACTATAAGTTTTCTTGGTAAAGAAACTCGACCTGAAAGTTAAAGTTTGTAAATAATCAAAATTATATTTGTTTTAATATTTATATAATTGGGTAGGGTTTATGATAAATATTATTTAATATGTACTGATAGTTTACTAATGTATGTAAGTTCTTTAATGTTAATATAAAGTAAATATGAAAGTGTGGATCCAATAAAATAAACATGATACCATTGTTTAATAATAATGGAGTTAAATTAATATAAAATTTCTTTATCAATCCAATTTTATATTAATATATAAAAGAATCTACAATAGGATTAATTACAAATCTCTTGGATATATGACTCTTAAACAATTTTATAAGACATTTAATAAAGTATATAATGTGTTATAAAGTACATATTAATAGTCTCTATTTCTTTTTTAATATGTTATATAACTTTATCTAAGGAGTTATAGTAAAATAAATTTAATAGAATAATTCAGGATATCTCTCTTGTAAATTAATTTTAATAGCTTCATATAGTTGTTCTTTTGTCATCCGTGATCTGTTTTCTATTAATAATAAATTAGATATCCATCTCAAATGTCGTATTTGATAATTATCGATACTCTTTGTTGGTTCAAAATTCAATTCATATAAAAATTTTTGATATTCGTGCTGAATTTTTTTCATATTTTTATCCAGAATTATATATTTTTCATATGCATCTTCACCATCGTAATTTTTTCCAAAATCTCTTTGTATTAAATACCTCCATGTTTTATTGTCTTTGCATATATTTGCCATGAATTTACTACTTTGACATAAAATTATTATATCATTAACTGGAAGATTTTTCCATACAATATTTAAAACCAAATCATTCGGAATATCAGACATATCATATAGTTGATTCATTTTAATAAATATTTATTTTAATAAATATATTTTAATAAATATATTTATATCTATAGTATTTCAAATTACATAAAATTAATATTAATCTAACACTTGATAAATAATAATAATCAAGTGTTATGATTATAACAGGACCCACAACTATTAAATCAAATAAATTATAAAAAATATATTATTGAACAAACATATCAGATTTAAAAGGTATCCATTCCAGCAAATGGAATAAAAATAGATTTACTTATATAGTAAACTTGTATAGGTTAAAATGTTTTGGAAAAATATCAAAATATAGTCTCTATTTTATTTGACATATGGATAATGTTAAAGATAAATGTATAAATTGTATGCAATTCAATTAACCGAATTGAAAAAGAAATCTTGAAAAATGAAAAATATTGAGAATTATTAAAAATGAGCATATAACAGAATGAATTTTTTAAACCACCTTATCAAGATTTAGAGAACAATAGTGAATTCTTAACTATTGATTAAATAATAAAACTTACCCATTGAACAAATGGTCGAACATGTAGGTCCTATTGCTAGAAAATACTTCAACCATTTGAGATTTCTACAAAATCAAGTAGATCTTTTGAATGATGTTTATAGCGAAAGTTTAAATAAGTATAATTCTACTAGTTTAGGTAATTATACTTATTTTGCAGTTAATTGCGTACATGAAAAATATATTCAAATCCGAATTAGATAAATTAATTACAGCAAAAATGATTGAACAACATCAGAGTTCTTCATTTATTGAAAATTTAGGGTTATTCTATAAATTAAAATATATATATTATAATACATATAATATTTAAATATTGTGAAATAAAACTTAAATATAATTTATGAATTAGAAAGTATCTTTAAATTATTATATTAATGTTGTATATTATTTATTTAAATGTAGTATAATTATAGTATTTAGATTGGTAAAATTTACTAGTTTTACCAATCTAAAGGTTTCTGAAAATGTTGGCTAGGAAAATTTATTTTTATTCGAAAGGGTTATAAGATATTTAAGTGTATCTTTTGTTTGTCGAAGAATAATTGAAAAGAATATAAGAATAGTAAAATATGTTATTAGTGAGGTGTATTGAAAATGTACTGTTCGTAAGGCACAATACATAAAATTGTTTTTATTTTACATAAAATCTAAAAATAAAATGAGACAGATTGGTTTACAAGAAGTTGTTGATAGATGTTCTACTGATAATAAATTGATAATTATATATAAACAGGGTTCATATGCTGAAAACACAAGATGTACAGAATATAAAAGTATAGATGAATTTATGCAACATGAAGGACATTACGATATAATTGGGTTCGATAAAAAAATGAAATCTTTTTACACTAAAGATTATATAGGTGGTCCTTGTTACTATTATATTCCAACAATAAAACATGATATATTATTTAATAGATTAAATATCAGAAAATAAGATTTATTAATAGATTAAAAATAAGATTTATTAATAGATTAAATATCAGAAAATAAGATTTATTAATATATTAAATCAGAGAAATAAGATAATATTAAATATATTGTCTTATTAACTATTTAATCTGTTCTTCCTAAACAAAAAATTGAGTAGATCTTTATTTAAGAAAGATTAACGTTAAAATTTATTCATACTAAATTTACGTAATATTCAAACATTTTATTTTTATTCCAAAGTTAAATAATTCTTTTTATAAAAATATCTTATTTCATTGCTTTAATATTAATAAGATATTAATAGATGTTATCAAATAAAGTTAAAGCAAAAATAAAATTAAGTTATATAGGTAAAAGTCAAATTAGCTTATATAACTTAATTTGAGACAAGTATAATAAATGAATAGTTAAAATATTAATTATAATAAACGGAATTTTTAACCAAACCTTTAAGGATACGTTTAGAAAACTGTTGTTGTGTACGATCTGGATATCTAGAAAAATTTTCTAATTCTGGCATATTGTTTGCTATACAAATTTTATTAAGTTTATCGATACAAGGTATATGTGTTTCAGAGATATATTTTATACCATATGAATTAACTGGTTTATCGCAATTATGTGAACAATGTTCGCTAAAATTATCTGAGAATATATTAGCAGTATAACAGTATTTACAATAATAATATATATAGTTTGTTTCTCTTATATAATCGATATCAGTTATAGTTATTCTATCATAAGAGTCAGTTTCACTTTCAAACACCATTATACTATTTAAACTAGAATATTTCTGCAAAAAAGCGCTATGTCCACGTTTCAATATTTCAAGTTTTTCTCTTGTTAAATTGAAACCTGATAATACACCTTCATAGTATATTGATACTAAGATTAATTTTTCTAAAAATAACTCATCTAATTCACCTAATAATTTTCTGGATTTTGCAGTTGGGAACAAATAATTTTTATTCATATTCAAATAAATAACACGATCATCTTTTAATATAAAATTAATAAAAACGTGTAACATTTTATCTGTAAACTTGTTCGAACACATGTTTATTATAAACTTATCATTATTTCTCTCTTTCATATAATTCACTATTAAATTTGTTACTTGTACTGCATTTATATCTTCTATTTCATTATGTCCAAAATCTATAATAATAGTTTTGCTCATTTTTATATTGATTCAATATAAATAAATATTCATCATTGTAAACATCTATTTATATATCAATTATAAATAGTTTTGTAGTACATTATTCACGACACATATACAATTCGATATTATATTAAATAAATTTATTTAATATGATAATAAAATACCACCAAGTAATAATTAATATTAATTATTACTAAAGAATATAAACAATAATTCTTTTATGTTGTAAAATGATTGAGTTTTACAATGTAAACAAATATTTTTAATTATGACAAAAACAAATACAATATATTTTGTGCAAGTATCAAATATAATTTTAGACTACTTAATGAATACTGAAAATTATGAAACATATTGATATATTAAGAGATCACCAATTAAATATAAAAAAGAATATCGTTAGCGACAATTTTAATATTAAATATTATATAGCATAAAAATAATACATATATCAATGATTAATTCATATGGAAAGTATATAATAAAGGAATATATGCTAGCAACTGGTATAAAATTATATACTATAGACTTTTCTTGGCTACTCTATATAATCAAGTATGGACTTATTTTGATCTACATAACTATGTCTTAATATATAATTAGGCTGAAACAGTTAATACTTTGCTACAAAAATTATATACTTACATATTTATATGATCAATTATTTATGGTATAGGTTAATTTTATTAGTTTTAAAAACATATTAAACAATTTAATTTCATTTTAATAGTATTGTGTGGAAATATCTAGTACAATATGAGCTAAGGTATTATATAAGTTAAAAGAATTATAATCATGTGGATTGGTTGTTGATAATAAATTGTAATATATAATGAAATTTAATAAAAATGAGATATGATAATTATTAAATTTGATATTCTGAATTTAATAACTTTAATATAGTGTTATAAATTAAATATTTAAAATATGTGAATGTTATTATACAAAATATGGATAAAATAAGGTGAAGATAAAGTGAATAATTATTCAATAATAAAAAACTATTAGCTGAATAATCTATAGCAATATGGATTGTAGATGTGTATATAATAATGTTGAATATCTGATAGTAATCTTAAATTAAATTTATCGGCAACTGTGGAATAAGGAAGACGCAATAATTTAATAATAATATCATTATTCAAAGGAAGTCTAGAAATTATGATTTCTATATTCTGCGTAGAATCAGATGTTATTTTAGCACAAGATAATAAATTAACAAGATAATCACATATAATATTAGAATTGGGATTAACTTAGTTATCTATTTTGTACTCACTTAAACTCATTTTATTAACAAAATATTTATTTAATCTATATAATTTTATTAATGAATCTATACTTAATATTCTTTATAATGTCCTCAATGTATAATATAAAATTATTTATATTAGCCTCAATGTATAATATAAATATTCTCTTTTGTTACATAAATATTTCAAAAACCAACAAATATATAAGAATTATAGTATTTGAATAATTCTTATAGCATTTTTAATATCTTAATTATTGAGAAAACACACAATATTACATTTTATTAAAAAATGGATTACTATTACATATATTGTGATAGTTATTATTCATCTTATTTGACTTCTTATGTCTGGTTGTAGCTTTTTCTGTCCCTTAATACAACATAATTCTTCGCATAAAATATTATAAATATAATATTTCGAGCTGAAACAATTCTTAATATGTTGACAAACACTAGTTTATCATTCTTCAAATTTTTATAAATTCAATTTTATTATTTTTAACAATCCTATAATAACATGTTTAATTGTGCATATTTATAATAATACATAAATGATTGTAATACTTGAAGAGAATAATAAAATCCCAATTCATGAGAAAGAGAATAATAAAATCCCAATTCATGAGAAAGAGAATAATTCTGATACTTAAAAGGGAATTATACAAGAATTATACAATTCGAATACTTGAAAAGAGAATTATTGAGGATTATAATAATTTGGATACTCGAAAAGAGAATTATTACGATACTTGAAGAGAATTATTGAGGATTATAATAATTTGAATACTTGAAGAGAATTATTGAGGATTATAATAATTTGAATACTTGAAGAGAATTATTGAGGATTATAATAATTTGAATACTT
>Ga0097678_1002011_pt1 | contig 18081 bp, 16 predicted proteins | sample ThiBiot_500_plan_2_FD_72847 | JGI IMG/M metagenome (GOLD analysis project Ga0097678, IMG submission 72847) | Wastewater bioreactor microbial communities from Cape Town, South Africa - Thiocy_expt_500_plan - 1398105537976 (version 2) (version 2) ...
GGCTGTGGCGTATTCACCTACAGCAAAGCCCCGCAAGGCCTGCCCACCCGATCAATCCCAGAGAATGGGCGCATGAGCACCCTCCACCCAGACAGTGAACTGATGGACCTCCTAGACCGCATTGCCGCGCAGGACGACGCCGCGCTGAAAAGACTGTACGAGCGCACCTCGTCGCAGCTTTTTGGCCTGGCCCTGCGCATCGTCCGCAACCGCGATGCGGCGGAGGATGTGCTGCAGGAGGCGTTTTTGACCATCTGGCGCAGTGCGGGCAGCTACCGGGCATCGCTGAGCCCGCCCATGGCCTGGATGGGGCTCATTGTGCGCAGCCGGGCGCTGGACGCCCTGCGCAAGCGCACCACCGACCGGGCCGACCTCATGAACGAGCTGGATGACGCCATGGCGCAGACGCTGGAGGGCGATGCCCCCAACCCCATGGACGCTGCCGATGCCAGCGAGCAGGCGTTTGCGCTGCACCACTGCCTGGGCAAGCTGGACCACAAGCAGCGCGAGGTGGTGAGCCTGGCCTACCTGCGCGACCAGAGCCATGGCGAGCTGGCCGAGCAGCTCAAGCTGCCGCTGGGCACCGTCAAGACCTGGATTCGCCGGGGGCTGGAGCAACTGCGTGCCTGCATGGCGCGCTACGCCTGAGGTCGTCGCCATGAACATCACCCAACACCCTGATCTGCTGGACCGCCTGGCCGCCAGCTACGCCCTGGGCACGCTGCGCGGTGGCGCCCGCCGCCGTTTTGAAGCCCTGGCGCGTGAGCACGCCACCGTGCGCGCTGCAGCGCTGGTGTGGCAGACCCGCTGGTCGGGCCTGACCGAGCTGCAACCGCAGGTGGCGCCGTCGCCCGCCGTCTGGACGCGCATTGACAACCTGGTGCGGGCTGGCCAGCTGGAGCAGGCCATGCTGGCCGCCCGGCAGGCCGCGCCCGCCCAGGCCCCCGGCGGCTGGTGGCGCAACCTGCTGGTGTGGCGCGGTGCGGCCGCTGCCGGGGCCATCGCCACGCTGGCGGCGGTGGTGGTGGGCGTGCAGGTCAACGGAGGCTTGCGTGCCACCACCGGTGCGCAGATTGCCGCGCTGCAGCAGCAACTGCAGGCCACGCCCCAGATCCAGTACGTGGCCGTGCTGGCGGACGACAAGGCAGCCGCGTCTATGCTGGTTACCTTTGACCCCAAGAACAACCAGCTGGTGCTGCAACGCGTGGGCGGTTTTCAGGAGGGGGCGGACAAGTCGCTGCAGCTGTGGGCTCTGCCGCCAGCGGGCGGGCCGCGCTCGCTGGGGGTGTTGGGCCAGGACAAGTTGCTCAAGCTGGTCGCCGGCGAGGCCGATGTGCGCCAGGTACCCGCCCTGGCCATCAGCCTGGAGCCCAAGGGCGGCGTGCCCAGCGAGACGGGGCCCACTGGGCCGGTGTTGTTCAAGGGTGAGCTGATCCAGCGGATGCTGTAGGCCCCTGTCCAGCGGTTTGCTGCAGCCGTGCAACATTTTTGAAAATTCGTGAATCCGCTGGTCACCCGGGGGCGTATTCAGATGGCAACATCTTCTTACATTCCCCCCCTGGAGACCACGATGACCCACAGGCCCCCATTTACCCTTCTGGCTGCCGCCGCGCTGACCCTGGTCAGCGGCTTGGCCCAGGCCGATACCGGCAAGCTGCTGCTCACGGGCGGCGTCAGCACCATCGCCGGGTCGGCCGGTGGCGGGCTAACCCCCTGGGCGGTGATTGGCAGCAACGCCACCGAGGGCGAGGTGGGTGTCAGCGCCTATGCCACCCGCGCGGCCACGCAGGACTACAGCCTGAACGGCTATGGCGTGGCCCTGGGCCTGCACGACCGCCTGGAGCTGTCGCTGGCGCGGCAGGACTTTGATGCCTCGCCCGCCATCGCGCTCAACGGCATTGCGCCGTTTGGCGTGACGCCGGGCCAGCACATCAAGATGGACGTGCTGGGCATCAAGCTCAAGGTGGCGGGCGATGCTGTGCTCAACAGCGACAGCTGGATGCCGCAGATTGCGGTGGGGCTGGAACACAAGCAGGTGCACCCGGGCTCCATCGGCTCGGTGCTGGACTTTCTGGGCACCAAAACCAGCGGCACCGATGTGTACGTGAGCGCCACCAAGCTGCTGCTGGCGCAAAGCGTGCTGGTCAACGGCACGCTGCGCTACACCAACGCCAACCAGAACGGCCTGCTGGGCTTTGGCTCGGCTGCGCCCGGCAAGAACAGCCGCAGCCTGCAGCCCGAGTTCTCGGTGGCTTACCTGATCAACAAGAAACTGGCGGTGGGTGCCGAATACCGCTTCAAGCCCAACAACCTGCAGGCCCTGGGTGCGGCGGCCGGCCTGGGCGCCGCCCTGCGCGAGGACGACTGGAAAGACATCTTTGTGGCCTGGGCCCCCAGCAAGAACGTGTCGCTCACGCTCGCCTATGTGGACCTGGGCCGCATCGTCCCTGGCATCACCAACAACCGCCGCCAGACGGGCTACTACCTGTCGGCCCAAGTCGCCTTCTGAGGACATTGTCATGACGCACTCCAAAACCTTCATCGCCCTGGCCATCTCCCTCGGGGGCTGGCTTGCTGCCCCGGCCTTTGCGCAGACCGCTGCGGCTCCGGTGGCGACCACTGCCGCTCCTGTAGCTCCTGCAGGCCTTTACCAGGCGCTCGGCGAAAAGCCCGGCATCACCCGCCTGGTGGACGATTTTGTGAACCGCGTGGTCAAGGACCCGCGCATTGGCGGCCACTTCAAGGACACCAAACCAGCCGCCCTCAAGGAGAGCCTGACCGACCAGTTCTGCCAGTTGAGCGGTGGCCCTTGCAAATATGAAGGCGCTGACATGAAATCGGCCCATGCCGACATGGACATCAACAAGGGCCACTTCAACGCCTTGGTGGAGGTGCTGCAAAGCGCCATGGACGCCCAGGGCATACCGTTCGCTCAACAAAACCGCCTGCTGGCCTTGTTGGCGCCCATGCACCGCGATGTGATCACCAAACACTAAGACGATGAGAAATGCTATTTTTTTCATAGCTGCCAGCGCAATATTCACTAGCGCTTGGGCCGGAAATGTCCAAATTCAGGTGCTGGACCGCGACGGCAAGCCCGTGCCCGACGCCGTGGTGGTGGTGTACCCCAGCGCCACCACTGGTGCAGCCCCCAGCCTGCTGCAGCCCAGTCCCACCATCGAGCAGGAGCGCATGCGGTTTGTGCCTGCCGTCACGGTGGTCATGCCCGGCTCCACCGTGCGGTTCACTAACCAGGACCGCTGGGACCACCATGTACGCGGCAATCCTACGGGGGCGTCCGCTACGGCGGCACCGGCGGCGGCCAGTTCCAACTTTGAGCTGCGCCTGGCGGGCAAGGCCGATGGTAAGCCTGCCAACTTTGCCGATGTGAAGCTGGATACGCCCGGCGTGGTGTTGCTGGGCTGCCACCTGCACGGCTCCATGCGCGGCCATGTGTTTGTGACCGATTCGGCCTGGACGCTCAAGACCGACAGCGACGGCATCGCCCGTTTCGCCAGCGTGCCCGATGGCGCCGCGCAAGTGCGCGTCTGGCATGCCGAACAACTGGTGGACCTGCCGCGCAAGGCGCTGAATGTGGTGCCCGGCCCGGTGCTGGATACCGTGCAGCTCAGCGTGGTGCCCCGCGTGCGGCGTGCGCCCCCGGCTGCGCCGGTAGGCCCCGGCAACACTCCGGGCGGGCCCATGGGGTCTTACAGCCTGGCCCCTGTTTCGGCTCACCCAGCCCATCAGCACCCCGGAAGCTGACCTGCCACGCCAGCGGGTGGTCCACCGGGGGCGGGTCAGCAGGGCAGTCACTTTGGGCGGGCGGAGTGCTCCGCCCTTTCTTTGTCTGAGACTTTGAACAGGTTCTGATGGGCCGCCCTGCTGCAGGGCTCCCTGAGGTTCCAAGATTAGCCAGGCAGCTTGAGTCCGCCGGGCCCGGAGGGGACGGTGTTGGCACTGCTCTTCTGGCCGCCGGCCGTGGTGCTGCCCACCTCCTGCTTCACGCTGCCCGGGGGCGCGTTCAGGTACAGGTACAGCGCCTGCGCATCCACATCGCTCAACTGACCCAGCGACTCGAAGGGCATGACCTGGATGGGCGTGCCGTCCGGTCGTTTGCCGGTGCGCAGCATGGACACAAAACTGGCAGCGTTGGGATAGCGGGCCAGGGCGGTGCCCGCGCTGTGTGTGCCAGGACGGATGTCTGCTGCCGCAGGCCAATCGGGTGGGGCACCCGGAATTTTGCCCCCCGACAGGTCGGCACCATGGCAGCCGATGCACATGTTGGCCACGTACTGGCCGTTGGCCAGCGTCACACCAGCAGCGGTGGGGCGCGAGGGCGCCAACTGGTGGTCGATGCGCGAGGCCGCGTCAGGAATCGCACCCAGCCCATACAGCACCCAGGCAGGGTGCGGGAGATCGATCACGGCCTGCGCGCCTTCCTTGGGCGGGAACTGGCGCACATACGACACCAGGGCGTTCAGGTCTTCGTTGGTGAAGCGGTTGTAGTCCTCGCTGGGCATGACCAGCACCGGGCGGCCGTTGGGTTTGACGCCATGGCGGATCACGCTGTTCCAGTCCTCGGGCTGGTAGCGTGCCACCACGCCAGCGGGCGTGATGTTGGGCCCCACGATGCGCGTGCCCTTGCCATCGTTGACGAACTCGCGGCCCGTGCCTTGTGCGCCGTGGCAGTCGGTGCAGCCGCGCGATGCATACAGATAGCGCCCGCGCTCGATGGTCTGCGCATCGGTGGTGTAGGCCACGGGGCGGGGTTTGATGTCGATGTAGCGGTTGCGCTTTTGCTCGGCCAGGTACAGACCGCTGGCGGCGGTGGCGACAACGATCACGCCCAGCAGCAGCGCGCTGCCAGCGGTCCATTTGATCCAGCGTTTCATGGTGGTATCCCTCTTCTTCGAATGTGGGCGGACTGGCTGAAAGGATCAGCGTGTCCAGGCGCCGGATTCTGAAGTCGAAGCAGGGTTTTGTGACACCCCACCACCGCAGGGGACAGCGGGGCCGGTGAAATTTGTCACAAACGGCCCGCCGGTGTGAGCAGGTGTAGCCCGCTCACACGTTCGCCACGCTCTCTCAACGTCCTGTCAGCGCTCGATGGTTTTGTTCCAGCGTGCATTCCAGGCGGGGCGGTTCGCGTTCACGCTGTCCCAGTCCAGCGTCACGGCGTTTTTCATCCACTGGCTGATCTGTGCCACTTGCGCTGCGCCTTCACCCACGGCGGGCGCCTTGGGGTTAGTAGGGATCTGCGCGCCAAACTGCAGCACGTTGGCCTGGGCCAGCGGGCTCAGCAGAAACTCGGCCAGCTTTTGCGCCAGCTCGGGCTCGCTGTTCTTGGCGATCACGCACTGGCCGGTCATCAGCACCACCGAGCCCTCCTTGGGCTGTGCGTATTCCACCGGAATACCCTTGGCCTTCAGGGCCGCTACGCTGGTGGGCGTGAGCGGGAAGATCGCGGCTTCACCCGTCTGCACCATCTCCGAAATCTTGGCCGAGCTGGGGATGTACTCCAGCACGTTCGGGCCGATGGTCTTGGCCCAGTTGCTAAAGCCTGGCTCCACGTTCTTGTCATTGCCCCCCTGGATGCGGTTGAACATCAAGAAGCCGTGCAGCCCGAACGACGACGACGGCATGGACTGGAACACCACCTTGCCCTTGTACTTGGGGTCGGCAAAGTCCATCCACGACGTGGGCGCGGCCCAGCCCTTTTCGGCAAACATCTTGGTGTTGTAGGCAATGCCCGTCATGCCCAGGCTCACGCCGCTGGCCAGGTCGTCCTTGAAGCGGGCGGCGGGGTACAGGTCGTTCAGGTTCTGGTTGGGCTTTTGCTTCTCGCACAGGCCCATGCCCATGGCGCGCACCATGATGCCGTCGTCCAGAAACATCACATGCATCTGCGGCTTGTCTTTGTTGGCCTGCGCCTTGGCCAGGATGTCCGAGGACGTGCCGGGCACCACCACCACCTTCACGCCGTGCAGCTTTTCAAATGCCGGGAACACGTACTGCGTGTACGCCTTCTCCATGGTGCCGCCGTTCATGCCGATGTACAGCGTCTTGGTCTGCGCAGTAGCGGTGCCTGCGACAGCCATGGTGGCCAGTGCGGCGGCTGCCACAAGGGCGCGGCGGGTGTGGCTGGCAAAGCGGGGGGTGAAGGTCATGGTGGTTTCCTTTCTGGTGGGGGAGTGGGGACGGGTCGGTGGCAAACGGGTCACTGGGCAGTGGCAGTGCTGGCCACTTCAGCCACTGCTTTGGGAACAAATCGTTCAATTGCAAACGCATCAATCGGCGTGGTGCTGCGGCCATCGCGCGCCAGCTCGGCCAGCACCTCGCCCACACCGGGGCCAATCTGAAAGCCTGCACCGGCAAAGCCAAAGCCATGGATCAGGCCGGGCGTGGTGCTGCTTGGGCCCAGCACGGGTTGGCGGTCGGGCAGGTAGCCCTCGGTGCCGCTCCAGGTGCGGATGAAGTGCGCGTTTTTCAGCGCGGGCAGCAGCTCCACCGCTTGCACCGCCAAGGCGGCAATGGCGCTGCGCTCGGAGCGGGCGCGGTCGGCATCCAGCGCCACGCCCGATCCGCCGCCCAGCACCAGGTTGCCGCGGGCCACCTGGCGGCAGTAGATGCCGCCGCCTTCCACGCCCAGGCTCCAGTGCATGAAAAAGGGCAGGGGCTCGGTCACGGCCATGGCCGGGTGGCCGGAGTGGATGGGCACGGCCTCGCCAAACTGCGCGGCCAGCGCACCAGCCCACGCGCCTGCGCAGTTGATGAGCACGGGCGCACGCACAGTCACAGCGGTGCTGGAGCGCACGGTGAAGATCTTGCCGTCGTGCTCCACCGAGGTCATCGGTGTGCGCTCCAGAATTTGCGCCCCCGCACGCTGCGCAGCCAGCGCAAAGGCGGGCGACACCAAGCGCGGATTGGCTTGCCCGTCATCGGGGCACAGCGATCCGCCCACGGCGCGTCCGCCCAGCCACGGGCAGCGCTCGCGCAGCGTGGTGCCAGAGATGAGCTGTATGCCCAGATCAAAGTCGCGGCTCAGGTCGGCGTAGGCCTCCAGCGCGGCCATGTCCGCCTCGCTGCGGCCAATCTTGAAATGCCCGCTGCGCTGGTATTCACCATCGGTGCCAATCAGCGCTGGCAGGTCGGCCCACACCTGGTGGGCGCGCTGCGCCAGCGGCAGCTGGCTCACCGGGCGGCCCTGGCGGCGTACGCCGCCATAGTTCACGCCGCTGGAGCGGGAGCCACACAGATCGCGCTCCAGCAGCACCACGCTCACGCCCTTGCGTCGCAGCGCCAGCGCGGCGGACGCGCCCATGATGCCGCCGCCCACAATGGCGACGTCGGTGTCAATGGTTCGGGTGGTTGTGCTCATTCGGCAGCCTCCGCCTGGGCTTGCAGGTGGATGGGGATGGGCTTGATTGGCGCTTGCCCGCGCAGTCGACCCACCTGATCAATGGGCTTGCCCGTGGCCTGGGCCAGGATTTCTGCCGCCGCCACGCCGCACATGCGGCCCTGGCAACGGCCCATGCCCACGCGGGTCAGGGCCTTCAGTCGGTTCATCTCGTCGGCGCCTGCATCGCGGGCGCAGGCGCGCAGCTCGCCCGCCGTGATGTTCTCGCAGCGGCACACCACCAGCGCATCGGGTGCGTGCGCAGCCCAGTCGGTGGGGAAGGGGAAGGCGCGTTCCAGCCCTTGGCGGAACGGCATCAGATGCGTCAGCTTGCGTTCCAGCTCCGCGGCGCGTTCTGCATCGACCTTCACGCCATGGTCGTCCAGCAGCGCCAGTGCGGCGCGCTCGCCCGCCCACTCGGCTGCATCAGCACCCATGATGCCCGCGCCATCGCCCGCTAGGTACACACCGGCCACGCTGGTGCGGCCTGCGCTCTCGCGCTCGGGCAGGTGGGAGCGGTGCATCGGGGCCCAGGCAAAGCGGCAACCCAGCAGGTCGGCCAGTTGGGTCTCGGACCGCAGGGCGTAGCCAAAGCCCACGGCATCGCAGGGCACGGTGTGCTCGGTGTTCCCATCGCTCCACACCACGGCGTTCACCCGCATATCGCCCTCTATGCTGCCTTCCACGCGCACCGGCCGCGCGCCGGTGTGCACGGCCACGCCCTGCGCACGCAGCCAGGCCACGTAGTACAGGCCCTTGCCCAGCACGGCGGGCTGGGTGAGCATGCCGGGCAGTGCGGCCAACTGGTCGGCAAAGCGGGCGGTGTCCAGCACTGCGGCTACCTTGGTGCCCGCCTTGGCATATTGGTAGGCCACCAAATACAGCAGCGGCCCAGTGCCCATCAGCACCACGTTGCTGCCGATGGTGCAGCCCTGGAACTTGAGCGCCACCTGTGCGCCACCCAGCGTGTACACGCCGGGCAGCGTCCAGCCGGGCACGGGCAGCACACGGTCGGTGGCGCCGCTGGCGACGATGAGCTGCTGGTAGGGCACCGTGCGAGTGGTTTGCGTGGGACCGTGCAGCACATCCAGCACGCCACCCTGGGCGTTCCACACCAGGCTGTTGGGTTGGTAGTCGATGTGCGCACTCAAGCTGTCAAAGGTGCTGTGCAGCGCCGTGGCGCGTGCTGCCTCGGTGCCGTACAGCGTTTGTGCGCTGCGGGCAAAGTGGGCAGGCGGGCGGCGGTAGATTTGTCCGCCACCGCGCGCGGCCTCGTCGATCACCACGGGCCGCACGCCATGCGCCACCAGGGTTTGCGCGGCGCGGATGCCCGCAGGGCCTGCGCCCACGATCACGGGTTGCAAGGTGGGGGCGGTCATGCGGGTGCTCCGGTGGTCAGCTGCATGCCTGCCTGGATGAAGGTGGCGCAAGACCGCAGCCGTTCGCCCGTGGCGGTTTGCACCCAGCAGTCCTGGCACGCACCCATCAGGCAAAAGCCTGCACGCGGCTCGTGGCTGAACTCGTTGCGGCGCAATTGGGCGCGGTGCGTGAGGATGGCGGTGAGCACCGTGTCGCCTTCGAGTGCGGTGGCGGGCTCGCCATCGAGCATGAAGGGCACAGGGGCGCGGTCTTTTTCGGCCACGCGGTGGAGCAGGGCTGTGTTCACAGTCATGGAAGTCGTGCCCATTTACTTCTTCCCTACCAAAACGCGGTCCAGCCCATACACGCGGTCAAGAATCACCATGGCGCAGGCCGTCAGGCCCACCATCAGCGCCGACACCGCCGCCATCAGCGGGTCAATCGATTCGGTGGCGTACATGTACATGCGCACTGGCAGCGTCACCGTGCTGGGCGAGGTGACAAAGATCGACATGGTCACTTCGTCAAAGCTGTTGATGAAGGCCAGCATCCAGCCACCCGTCACGCCGGGCAGGATCATTGGTAGCGTGATGCGCGTGAACACGGTGGCCTGGCTGGCACCCAGCGACAGGGCGGCGTGCTCGGCACTGCGGTCAAAGCCCACGAGGGCAGCCACCACCAGCCGGAGCGTGTAGGGCGTGACGATGAGCGCATGCGCAAACACCAGCCAGCCAAAGCTGCCTGTGCCGCCGATCAGCGCAAACAGGCGCAGCAGGGCTACACCCAGCACCAGGTGCGGAATGATCAGTGGCGACAGGAACAGGCCATTCAAAAATCCGCGCCCCGCAAACTCATAGCGCGTGATGGCAATGCCCGCAGGCACGGCCAGCACCGTGGCCAGCGTGGCAGAGGCCAGCGCCAGCCACAGGCTGTTCCAGAACGACTGCACAAAGTCCGGGTGCTCGAACACCGCCTTGAACCAGCGCAGCGAAAGCTCGGTGGTGGGCAGCGTCAGCGTGTTGTGCGGCGTGAAAGCCACGATGCACACCACCAGCAAGGGGGCGAGCATGAAGGTGATGACCAGCGCGTTGAACGCGAGGGCGAGAGGGCCGTTTTTTTGCATCTTGGTTATCCCAAAGATTTCTTGTAGCGGCCTTCAACCAAGCGGTTGTAGCTCAGCATGACCACCAGGTTGGCCACCAACAGCGTCAGCGCAATCGCCGCGCCCAGGGGCCAGTTCAGCTCGTGCAGGTACTCGTCGTACACCACCGTGGCCACCATCTTCAGCCGCCGCCCACCCAGCAGGCCGGGAATGGCGAACGAGCTGGCCGCCAGCCCAAACACGATCAGGCTGCCCGACAAAATGCCCGGCAGCACCTGCGGCAACACAATGCGCCGCAGCGTGGTGAAGGGGCTGGCCTGCAGCGACAGCGCGGCGTTTTCCACACCGGGGTCCAGCTTCTGCAGCGAGGTCCACACAGGGATCACCATGAAAGGCAGCATCACATGCACCAGGGCGATGACGACTGCGATCTCGGTGTAGAGCATCTTCACGGGCCCAAAACCCATCAGCCCGAACAGGCCGTTGACCAGCCCCTCCGGCCCCAGCAGCATGCTCCAGCCAAAGGCGCGCACCACCACCGACACCAGCAGCGGCGCAAGCACCACCAGCAGCAGAATGGAGCGCCAGGGGTTGCCCATACGGCTCAGGATGTAGGCCTCGGGCGCGCCAATCAGCACGCAGATCAGTGTGACCAGCCCAGCAATCCAGAACGTGCGCCAGAAGATGGCGTGGTAGTACGAATCGGTGAATACATGGGCGTAATGCTCCAGCGTGAACTCGCCCGCCTTCACCCCGGTGGCCGGGTCAAAGGCATTGAACGACAGCACCGCCGTGAGTGCCAGCGGCACCAGCAGCAGCACCGTGAACAGCAGCAGCGCCGGGCCAGACAGCCACCAGGGCGCGGCCTTTTTGTGCAGCAAGGTGGTGGCCAGGCTCATGACGCCACCTCGGCGGCGGTGTCTTCGGCCTCCAGCTCGGCCATCGCCGTTTCATCGGCGGGCAGCAGGCGCATGCAGTGGTCGGGCCAGTCCACGCCCGTGCGCTCGCCCTCGGCCAGCGCGGCGCGGCCGTCATTGGGTGTCAGCACCATCAGGTCACCCACGGGGGTACCCACGCGGTACAGCCATTGGCTGCCCAAAAAGAAGCGCTCGCACACCTGGCCCTCCATCCGGCCCTGCACGGCAGGCACCAGCTGCACTTTTTCAGGCCGCACGCTCAGCAGCACGGCGGCGCCGGGGCGGTAGCGGGCACCGTCCACCTCCATCGTCAGGGCGCCCACCTTCACCTGCGTGCGCGTGCCGCTCGCGTAGGCGACCTGTCCCGGCAGCAGGTTGGCCTTGCCCACAAAGGTGGAGATGAAGCGCGTGCGCGGGTGTTCGTACACGCGGTGCGGGTGGTCGATTTGCGTGGCGCGGCCTGCTTCCATCACCACCACGCGGTCGCTGATGGACATGGCCTCGCTCTGGTCGTGCGTGACCATAATGGTGGTGGTGCCCACCTTGCGCTGAATTTGCCGCAGCTCAAACTGCATTTCCTCGCGCAGCTTGGCGTCGAGGTTGGACAGGGGCTCGTCCAACAGCAGCACGGGCGGCTCGATCACCAGCGCGCGGGCCAGGGCCACCCGCTGGCGCTGGCCGCCGGACAGCTCGCGGGGGTAGCGCGCGGCGTGTTTCTCCAAGTGCACCAAGGCCAGCGCCTGGGCCACGCGCTCGGCACGCTCGGCCTTGGGCACTTTGCGCATTTCCAGCCCAAAGCTCACGTTGGCCGCCACCGTCATGTGCGGGAACAGCGCATAGCTCTGGAACACGATACCCAGCCCACGCGTGTTGGCCTTGGCGTGGGTGATGTCCTTTCCGTCCAGTTCGATGCGCCCGCTGGTCACGGCCTCAAACCCCGCCACCATCTGCAGCGTGGTCGTCTTGCCGCAGCCCGAGGGGCCCAGCAGCGACACAAATTCACCCTTTTGCACCGTGAGGTTCATGGCCTGCACCGCGCAGGTGCTGCCATAGAACTTGGTCACATCCGTGAGCTTGAGAAACGACATGGCGAAAGCCTTTCCGGTGGTGGCATCGCACGGGTTGCCTAGGGGCGGTGCGTGCCATCTGCTGTGGAGTTGGATGGATGGGCTGCGGGCCTTTGGGGGCGTTTGCACCGGGGTGGTGCAAGCGCCGCACAAAGAATGGAACAGCCGCTTGATTCGGTGGAATCTATTGCAATAAACAAACCAGAACGCTTCGGGTATTCCATTAATCAGAATTTTTATTAAATTTATTCCGTTGAATGAAATATGATGCCTTCAGTTTATTCAACGAATTCCACAGGAGCGAGGTATGGAAGCCGCATCCACCGCCACCGGCGGCGTACCCCGGGTGTTTGCCGTCATCCGAGCCCTGTCGGCCGTGCAGGCCGAGGGCGGGCGAGTCACCCAATTGGCGCGTGCCGTGGGCCTCACCCAGGCCACCACGCACCGTTTGCTGCAATCGCTGGTGGCAGAGGGCATGGTCGAGCAGGACGAGCGCAGCAAGCTCTACCGCTTGAGCATGGATTTCTTTGCCTTGGCGGCCAAAGCTGGCAACCCCGGCGACCTGCGCAGCCTGTGCCGCCCCGCGCTGCTGCGCCTGTGCGCCAGCCTGGGCGACAGCATCTTTCTGTTGGTGCGCAGCGGGTTTGACGCCGTGTGCCTGGACCGCAGCGAGGGCCCGTTCCCCATCCGTTCGTTCACCGGCGACATCGGCGGCCGCGTGGCTCTGGGCGTGGGGCAGGGCGCGCTGGCCATCCTGGCGTTTTTGCCCGAGGCCGAGCGCGAAGAGGTCATCCGCTTCAACCTGTCGCGCGTGCGGGAGTACGGCGTGTTTGACGAGGTCTACCTGCGCACCGAAATCGAGCGCGTGCGCCAGCTGGGCTATGCGGGCCGCAATACCGGGTTGCTGGAAGGCATGGCTGGCGTGGCCGTGCCCATCCTCGACCGCGAAGGGCGCGCAGTGGCAGCGCTGAGCGTGGGCACCATTTCTGCGCGGCTCAATGACGACCGGCTGCCCACGGTGGTGGAGCTGCTCAAGCGCGAAGCCTTGGCGGTGGGGCCCAAGATCAATCCGTTTGATGTGACGCTGCGGCGGCCAGCACAAAGCCTGTCGAGCGTGCGCCCCGACCAGGCCATTCAGCCTGCGGGACAGGAGCAGAAATAGGCGGCTGTTGGGTGTGGTCAGCAGAGCACGGCGAATGCTTTTGTGACCTGTGCGTGGGCACGGTTGTCCAGCACCTGGTTGTGGGCCGTCACGACCCGCTCAAAGGGCCAGCGCAGCACGCGCTCTGCACTGCGGGCTGCGGCACGACGGTCACGCACCAGCGCGCGCACCGTGACCGGGACGGCCAGTTGGCGCCGCACCCTGGTGAGCGTGGCATAGGTGCGCGTGGACCAAGGCAGGTCACCCGCCATCCACTGCAGCAGGTCTGTCACGATGAGCGTGGCGGAAGGGCGGTGGAACCATAACGACTCATTGCCTGCAGGAATGCCCTCAAAAGCCAGGTGCTCCAGGTCTGGCAGCCATTCGGGCACATCGCCTGAGGGCAGATCGTGCAGCCTGGCTGCCAGGTCTGGCCGCTTCTGAGCCAGGCCCTTGGGGCCATACACCCTGGCGTTCGGGAAGGTCTGGGCGCAAGGCGCCAGAAACAGGTGGTGCATCTTGTTCGCTGCCACGATGAAAGCCACCGTGCCAAGTGCCTGCAGCTGCTCCAGCAGGGCACTCCCTGGGGGCATTGGAATCGGTGAGTGGACGAGAAGCTGCTCTCCTGGCAGCCGCACCACAGTCATGCGGGTGGTGATGGGAAGTCCGTTGGCCTTGAAGGCGTGGGTGGTGTGCCAGAGATGGGTGTCGAGGGATTCAAGTTGCATGGCGCGGGATGGTGCCCTGGCCTGGGGTCGGCGTCTTGAACGAATTCGACATGCTGCTGATCCTGCCGTCGTCATCCTTTCCCCTGCCTCTGCACCGCGCACTCCCCCACCACCCAATCCCTGAACGCCTTCACCAACGGCGTCTGCGCCCGCGCCTCCGGGTACACGAGGTAATACGCATCCGTGCTCGTCAGCACCCGATCTGACAGCTCCACCAGGCTCCCCGCCGCCAGCTCCTGCTCAATCAAAAAGCGCGGCAGCAGCGCCGCACCCAGGTGCGACACAGCGGCCTGCGCAATCATGGCGAAGTGCTCCGACTGGGGGCCGCGCAGTGCCAGGGCGGTGGGGGCGCCCACCAGCTCAAACCATTCGGCCCACTGCGTGGGGCGGGTGCTTTGCTGCAGCAGCACCACGCGCGTCAGGTCCTGCGGGGTGTGGATGTGGTGGCGGTCGCGGTAGGTGGGGCTGCACACGGGCACGGTTTCTTCGTGCATCAGGTATTCGCACACGGCGCCCGCCCAGTGCGGGGTGCCGAAGTGGATGGCGGCGTCAAACGGCGTGCCCGCAAAGTCAAACGGCTCAGTGCGGGCCGAGAAGTTGACCATGGCCTCGGGGTGCAGTGCCATGAAGCCACCCAGGCGCGGGATGAGCCAGCGGGTGCCCAGCGTGGGCAGCACGGCCAGGTTGAGCAGGCCGTCGGTGCTGGAGAAAGCCATGGCTTTCTGCGTGCTGGCCGACAGCTGCTGCAGCACGTTTTGCACATCGGCTGCATAGACGCGGCCCGCGTCGGTCAGCACCACACGCTGGCGCACGCGGTGGAAGAGGGCGGTGCCGATCTGCTCTTCCAGCTGGCGGATCTGGCGCGACACGGCGCTTTGGGTGAGGTGCAGCTCCTCGGCCGCGCGCGACACGCTTTGGTGGCGGGCTGCTGCCTCAAAGGCCAGCAGGTCGGCGGTGGAGGGCAGGAAGGCGCGGCGCAGCAGGGTCATGGTGGCAAATGGGGTCAATCATGCGCAGGGAGAATGAGCTGCTCTGTCTCGTTGTGCATGGTTTTGGGTCGCAGAGCCACTACATCAGGCGTCGGCAGCTCTGCAATTTTCAGGCACTTCATGCTGATTTGTGATCAAGTAGTTCCATTTTTTTGCTATCCAGCACGGCGCGATTGGCGGATATTGGCGCATTCATTGCGTGTTTTCTTCCACGCTGTTGCCATCTCTCTGCCTCCATTCACCTTTGCGAGTCGCCATGTCTGCCACCCCTGCCGCCACCCCTGTTGTCACACCGCTCTTGTCTGAAGTCGATCAACTGCTGCAACGCCTGGGCGTGCCCTGCGCTGCCTACACCGGTGGCACGCTGGCGGCCCGTTCGCCCATCACGGGCGAGGTGCTGGCCCAGGTGCCGCAGCAAAGTGCGGCCGACGCCACGGCTGCCATTGGCCGCGCGCATGCCGCATTCACCGCGTGGCGCAATGTGCCCGCACCGCGCCGGGGTGAGTTGGTGCGCCTGCTGGGCGAAGAGCTGCGCGCCGCCAAGGCTGACCTGGGCCTGCTCGTGACCATCGAGGCGGGCAAGATCCCGTCCGAAGGCCTGGGCGAGGTGCAGGAGATGATCGACATCTGCGACTTTGCTGTGGGCCTGTCGCGCCAGCTGTATGGTCTGACGATTGCCACCGAGCGCCCCGGCCACCGCATGATGGAAACTTGGCACCCGCTGGGCGTGTGCGGCGTGATCTCGGCCTTCAACTTCCCCGTGGCCGTGTGGTCGTGGAACGCCGCGCTGGCGCTGGTGTGCGGTGATTCGGTGGTGTGGAAGCCTTCGGAGAAGACCCCGCTCACCGCCCTGGCCACGCATGCGATTGCACAGCGCGCCATTGCGCGCTTTGGTGCCGATGCGCCCGAAGGCCTGCTGGAGCTGATCGTGGGCCAGCGCGACATTGGCGAGGTGCTGGTGGACGACGCCCGCGTGCCCGTGCTGTCGGCCACCGGTTCCACCGCCATGGGCCGCGCCGTGGGCCCGCGCCTGGCAGCGCGGTTTGCGCGCGGCATTCTGGAACTGGGCGGCAACAACGCGGCCATCGTGGCGCCCACGGCCGACCTGAACCTGGCCCTGCGTGGCATTGCGTTTGCCGCCATGGGCACGGCGGGCCAGCGCTGCACCACGCTGCGCCGCCTGTTCGTGCACGAAAGCATTTACGAGCAGCTAGTGCCCCAGCTGGCCAAGGTGTACGCCAATGTGCAGGTGGGCGACCCGCGCACCGCTGGCACGCTGGTGGGCCCGCTGATCGACCGCATGGCCTTTGACGGCATGCAAAAGGCACTGGAGCAAAGCCGCGCGCTGGGCGCCACGGTGCACGGCGGTGGCCGTGTGGAAGGCGTGGGCGGTGCGGACGCGTACTACGTGCGCCCTGCGCTGGTGGAGCTGCAAAAGCACGAAGGCCCCGCGCTGCACGAAACCTTTGCGCCCATCCTGTACGTGGTGCGTTACAGCAGCATCAACGACGCCATTGCCATGAACAACGCCGTGGGCGCGGGCCTGTCGTCGTCGATCTTCACGCTCAATGTGCGCGAGGCGGAACAGTTCATGTCGGCCGCCGGTTCGGACTGTGGCATCGCCAATGTCAACATCGGCCCCAGCGGCGCCGAGATTGGCGGCGCGTTTGGCGGCGAGAAGGAAACCGGCGGTGGCCGCGAGGCGGGATCGGACAGCTGGAAGGCCTACATGCGCCGGGCGACGAACACCATCAACTACTCCACCGCTTTGCCGCTGGCGCAGGGCGTGACGTTTGACGTGTAAGCCACGCGCTGCTGGCCCCGTTCATGTCCATCGCTAAGACTTCACACCCCATCGTCATCATTGGCGGTGGCGTCATCGGCAGCGCCATTGCCTACTTTCTCACCCTGCAGCAGCCGGGCTGCGAGGTGGTGGTGATTGAGCGCGACCCGACCTACGCCCGTGCCTCCTCGGCGCTGTCGGCCAGTTCCATCCGGCAGCAGTTTTCTACCGACATCAACATCCAGATCTCAGCGTTTGGCATCGGCTTTCTGCGCAAGGTGGGCCAGCTGTTGGCGTGCCATGGCGATGTGCCCGACATTGGCCTGCATGAAGGCGGCTACCTGTACTTGGCCACCCAGGCGGGCGAGGCCACGCTGCGCGAGAACCACGCGCTGCAAAGGCAGCACGGTGCCGATGTGGTGCTGCTCAGCCCGCAGCAACTGGTCGCTCGCTTTCCGTGGCTGGCGCTGCAGGATGTGGTGCTGGGCTCGCTGGGCCTGTCGGGCGAGGGCTGGTTTGATGGTTACCTGCTGCTGACGGCCCTGCGCAAAAAGGCGCAAAGCCAGGGCGTGCGCTACGTGGCCGATGAGGCCGTGGGGCTGGACACGGCGGCCAGCGATGGCGTGTTGCATGTGAACGCGGTACGCCTGCAAAGCGGCACCGTGCTGCCTTGCCGCTATGCCGTCAATGCTGGTGGCCCCTGGGCGGAAGCCATCGCAGGCTGGGCGGGCATTGATCTGCCGGTGGTGGGCAAGCGCCGCACGGTGTTCAACCTCGCCAGCCCCGCCGCACTGCCGGGTTGCCCCCTGCTCATCGACACCAGTGGCATCTGGCTGCGGCCCGAGGGCCAAGGCTTTATTTGCGGCTTTGCGCCCGATGCGGACAACGACGCCGACTTTGCCCCGCTGGAGCCCGAGTACGACGCGTTTGACAGCTACATCTGGCCCACCTTGGCAGAGCGTATCCCCGGCTTTGAGGCGCTGCGCTTGCAGGGTGCCTGGGCGGGCTACTACGAGATGAATACCTTCGACCACAACGCCATCGTGGGCCTGCACCCGGCGTGTGACAACCTGGTGTTCGCCAACGGCTTTTCGGGCCACGGCTTGCAGCAGTGCCCTGCGGTGGGTCGGGGCGTGGCTGAGCTGCTGCTCACGGGCCGCTACCAAAGCCTGGACCTGTCGCCACTGTCCATTGAACGCATTGCGCGCAACGCGCCGCTGCTCGAAAAGAACGTGATTTGAGCCTCGCCTTTTTTCAACCTGCCAACGACAAAACACAAGGAGACAACGAGATGGCAATTTCCCGCAAGACCTTCACCGCGCTCGCTGCAGGCCTGGCCCTGGCTTGGGTGGCTACGGCCCCCGCGCTGGCGCAGACAGTCACCCAGCCAACGCTGGAAAAGATCAAGGCCAGCGGCAAGGTGGTGCTGGGCGTGCGCGAGACCTCGCCACCCATGGCCTACGCCTTGGGCGCGAATGAAAAATACGTGGGCTACCACGTGGAGCTGTGCGAGCGCGTGCTCAAAGAAATCGCGCCCGACGCCAAGCTCGAATACATGGCCGTGACGGCGCAGAACACGCTGCCGCTGGTGCAGAA
>Ga0097678_1002022_pt1 | contig 18013 bp, 14 predicted proteins | sample ThiBiot_500_plan_2_FD_72847 | JGI IMG/M metagenome (GOLD analysis project Ga0097678, IMG submission 72847) | Wastewater bioreactor microbial communities from Cape Town, South Africa - Thiocy_expt_500_plan - 1398105537976 (version 2) (version 2) ...
ACGCCATTCGTGTTTTCGACATATTTGGAATATGTATGAGGTCTTCTATCCCATTTTGTATACGTACCTTGAAATTCACCTTCTTTTTGTTCACGCTCATAACCAAACAGTAAATCCGTGATTTTACTTAAAAGAATCCCCGGTCCCTTAAGTGTTTTTTCTGCTACATTTTTAAATGATAATGCCATTATTTACTCCATAAGTTAGTAAAGGCGGAATCATAGCAATGATTTTCGCCTTCGTGAACCAAAAATGGTCATATTGTTGTAACAAAACTGTAAAGGACCCGTCAAGATACTAAAATAGTTACTAAAGATTATGAACTTACATAACGGGTTGGATCAGAAATGCCTGCTCCAAAAAATCCTTGCTTACGAAAGCTACAGCTATCACATACCCGGCAGGCACGCCCTTCTTCATCAGCTTGATAGCAGGAAATGGTCATGCCATAGTCCACACCCAATTTAATCCCGAGTTCGATGGTTTGGATTTTACTCAGGTGTTGCAAAGGGGCATGCACAGTAAATAAGTCACCCTCAACCCCCGCTTTAGTTGCGAGATTAGCCATTTGGGTAAAGGCATCTATAAACTCGGGACGGCAATCGGGGTAGTGGGAATAGTCTATGGAGCTGACGCCGATAAAAATATCACGGGCTCCTACAGATTCAGCCAATCCCAACGCCATGGCCAAAAAAATGGTATTGCGTGCTGGGACATAGGTAACGGGAATCTGCGTGTCGCTATTGTACGCGGGGACTTCAATTTGAGTATTCGTCAGGGCGTTATTACGAAATAAACCAGTATCTATTTGGGTGATAAAATGCTCAGTCACTGCAAAGTGGGAGGCGATGCGTTTGGCAGCCTGTAATTCAACGCTGTGGCGTTGGCCGTATGCGAAACTGAGTGCATAACAGGAAAATCCTTGGGCTTGCGCAAAGGCCAGACAGGTCGTAGAGTCTAGGCCACCAGATAATAACACCACGGCTTTTTTCATATAGTCTTCAATCTGATTGTTAGAAAGACATTATCTCATATTTAACTCAATCCATGAACTAACCATGGATGTCAGAATAATTTCAATCTGGAGTAGGCCAAGTTCGCTGAAATTCAAGAAAAATTGTAGCTTAAAATGGTTGAAGCATTCAGTACGGAGGAATTTAAAACCATTATCGGGCAGTAGTTTGGTAACTTTGCAAAATTTAGTATCGAATATGTAAAATTTTCACTGATTAACTTGTATACAAAATTAGTGCTATGTTATAAAAAAGCACACTATTCTCGAAGCCTTAAATGTTTCGGGCGAGTCGCCATTTAAATTACTAACACTGAGGTGACCTATGTCTTCAAGTAGCGCAATTTTGCATCAATACATTCGGGAACAATTGTCCGGAAATAACGATGATAAACGCTCCTTGATCGACCGCCTGTTTCATGAAGAACGTAGAAGCGATAGTGGCGACCTCCAAATGGAACTTGATTTTTATTTGGCGCGTTTGGACAATGTCGATCCGGTGTTATTCCCTTATATGAGTCTAGAGCGACGGCATCAGCTAGATATGGACTTGAGAATTACCGAATTAATTTTGAATGCGCAATTGCAGTGGGAAGTGGAACATCAAAAAAAAGAAAATATCAAAACATACATGGAGCATATCGCGCAGTGTCGAAATTTTCATCGACAATTAAACCAAGAATCAAGCGTGCTTCGCGAGTGGACTCCTGTTGCTTTTTTAATGCGCAATGTTGCGTATGAATTTGTTCAGGAAATGGTCAGGCTTCCCGATGTAAAAAGTAAAGACATCATCGGTTTTATGAGTGCATTAAACCAAAAACGGTTATACTGGGTCTGGGGTTCTTCGTTTATTAAAACCGCGCTCAGTGTTATTCCTGAAAGCTTTTATAACTCCCAACAAGCCGGGAATATTGTTAAAGTTCCAGACCCTTACACCGGCGCCCTGAGTTGGGGTTTATACTATTTTCGATTTTCGATCAATTTATTTTTGTTAATAAAACATACGATTAAAGGAGATCATCTCAGCGCACAAGAGCAGTCGCTGACTGTAGGGCAGCGATTTAGAACCCAATGGGCGCAACGAAAATTCACGTTGTTGAATGACTCCATTTGGGGCACTGCCAATTTATTATGCTATTTCTGGCTGACCGGTAAAACTATTCTCGGCACGGCAGGGGATGCGGTGACCGTCGGGTTATTAATTTTCGATACGATTGTGGCTTTTTGGGATCATGCTGAGCAACAAACACAATATTATGCTCAGCAGCATGAGCTTGAAGCGCAAATAGAAAACTGCAAGCGAAGTATTGAAGAAGAAGGTGAAAATAGTAAGCATCGATATCACCTAGCAAGCCTTGAGCACTCACTGGCACAGTTGAAAAAGAACTGGCAGTTCCAAAAATTAGCGCTTTACAACTCCATGATTTACGCCGTGACTTTAACTGCGGCATTTGTTGTCATGACGCTACCTTTTTTACCCATCGCGGCAACCATATCATTTACTCTCGGTGTTGTAGGGGCGGTTTTGTGCTTTGCTTTGACTCTTTTAAATAATGCCTTTAAAGGAGGCATTGAACTTTATAAAGCGCAGGATGCTGAAAAAGACATCATCTTGCAATTAGGGCAATTCAACAAACAATGGAGCGCGACCCCTAAGGAAAATTTAATCGAGCGAAAATTCCTGTATCTAGAGTTTAAAAAAGGTTATGCACAAACACTGTATCAACAACAGGTGGTGCATTATCAGACCGCGCATTTGATTCGTTCGATCATCATTGAAGCGTTGGTTCCATCCATTTTTCTTTCATGTACACTCTTTTTGCCATTCAGCATTAGTTTGGCAGCTATGGGGGCCGCAATTGGCTTAGCAATTGCCACCAACATGCTGATTAATAAACTGTTGCAACCGAATGAAGATATAAAAAAACTTCCGCAAGTATTTGATGACGCTGAATTTGCTAAGTTCGAACAAGAAATGAAGGACCAAAATTTTCTTAAATCCGCAGCAACACCGCAAGAGGAGCATGCGAAAGAAAGAAGACCGATAGATTATAAAAAGGTCCATGGGTTTTTTAACAAGCAAGTGGTTGATAAGAGTCGAAATAGTTCCAGACCGAGTGGCAATGAGCGAGAGCCATTATTAGATGGTTCAGCGCCATTGGATGAATCGACTCCCGGACATTCTTAGTAGACACTATTCTTCTCTAGGGTATAATGGTGGCATCTTTTGGTTAGGATGACCGCCATGAAATTTCTAATGTGTGCCCTTTTTTTCCTCTGCTCCTCTCATGCGTTTACGCAATCGGAAACCAATTGTGATTTTACTCCGGGAATTTATGATTCCAACGTTTTGGCCTTAAGTTGGCAACCCGGGTTTTGCCAGACTTATGGTTATGAGGCGGGGAAACCGGAATGCCTCCATCTGGCGCAAAAATCGTACGCCGCCCAGCATCTGGTATTACATGGCTTATGGCCCAATCAGAAAGCCTGCGGGCAAAGTTATGGATATTGTGGGGTCGTACCGCAAGGTTACCACTGTAATTACCCCGAGGTACCCTTATCAACCAAGGTGGCAACAGCACTGCACGAGTTGATGCCAAGCTTTCATTTTGGTAGTTGTCTGGAACGTCATGAGTGGAATAAACATGGCAGTTGTCAAAATTTAAATGCCGATGCTTATTTTACCCTGGCAATGCGCTTAGCTCGCGAGGTCGATGAGTCACCTTTCGGGGTCTTTTTAACGCGAAATCGTGGTAAAAATGTGTCACTCACCGCGTTACATCAGGCCATAGTCGATACGGTTGGGGTGGATTATGCAAAAACGTTTTATCTGGGTTGCAAAAATAGCACGCTGGTTGACGTATACATTGAACTCCCGGCAATTATTGATGAGGATGAACCCCTGTTATCGCTCATTAAACGAGGCCCGAACTATCCGCGTCGCGATAGTTGCCCACGTAATGTCAAGATTTCCAACTTCTCACGCGAGATGAATCTCTCTATGTTTTAAGTTGATGATTTAGCATAATTCTGCCTTGCACATTCACGCGACTTCCTCTAATGTAGGGGCATTATCTTTAGAGGAATCAACAAATTATGGTAAAGCAATGTTCAATTGTTTTGGTACTGGCTTGTATGCTGATGTCCTGTGTACACCATCGACCCAAACCGCAACCCATTGATACTTTACCCGCTAAACGTATTACGCAAAATCGCGCCTTAGACTCGTTTAATTATGTCGATGTCCAAGGACGCATCAATGTCACTTTACATACCGGTTATCGTCAACCGCGTTTGATTTTGCGCGGTGATACGCGCGATCTGGCACAACTTAAAGTCCAGATGCGCGGTCAAACCCTTGAGCTTATCCTGGGGAAAGGATTTCCACATCATGGACCTATTCATGCCGATATCCACAGTCACTATTTAAATGGTTTTAAATATGATGGCTATGGCAGTATTAATGGGCCTAATTTGCATACGAGTGCAATCAATCTGGATATTACCAATGATGGGGCTACCCGTTTAAGTGGAATACTCGGCGTGCAGAGTCTGCGGTTGGCGGGCAAGGGCTTTACCAGTATCAACGGTCTATCCAGTAATCATTTACAACTTTATTTAAAAGGAAGTCCCAAAGTACAATTAACGGGGAAAGCCAATATCAGCAATGTGGTTATGGGTGGCAATACCTGGTTTAGCTTCTATTGGTTAAAAAGTGATACGATGGTGGTGCGGGCAAAAGATAGGGCACGCATTCAATTTGCCGGTACAGTCAACCGTCTGGATGTAGAACTTTGGGGACGAGCGCAGTTTAAAGGACGCTATTTGCGGGCGCAACGTAGTTTTGTTAAAACCCACGATCGGGCTGTGGCTGAAATATCTGCGGTGAATCATCAAAGCAACTTAGCAACCGATGCCAGCGATATTTACTATTTTAATTTAGCCAATACCCGAGCTGACTTTATGGCTTACAATGGATCCGTATTGGATATGCGGGAATGGGATCGCATCAATTATCGCGATTTCGACCGGTACAACAAGCAGTTCCCCTAAAAAATAAGAAGCCGTAAGATACGGCTTCTTAAGAGAATTGGTTCATGCAGTCAACAATTTCGGTTAAATCACCATCAAGTGTTAGGACATGGGCACTATGATTAAGCCAATGAATGGTAGTATTTGCATCATCGGCAAATAGCTCGGCAACATGCTGCGAGGAGACAACCAAATCATGGCGCCCCAAAAATAGTTCTGTCGGTGCAGTGAATGGTTGATGCTGGTAATTAAGAATTAATTGGAATAGTTCGATGACACTGGCAATAGGTAGGCGTCTGTAGGAAATTTCTTCATGTCCAGGCTGCATGATACTACCCGCGGAACCACGTAATTCACGAAAACCCAAGAAATACAGCGTTTGTGCAAGCTTAAGATAAGCGCGTTCATTCATGCATAGTTTTAATGCGGGAGCAAACAGGAAAATTCGATTAAAATGAAATTCTTTAGCAAGTAAGCTTGCCAATAATCCACCCAAAGATAAACCTGCAATATCAACGTGTTCATATTCATTGAGTAACGCTGTAGCCTGCTCTCGCCCGCAGTCGAGCCATTCCTGTGCTGTTGCCTGGTGCATCTCCTGGATACTGCTTCCATGGCCGGGTAGATTGGGGCAAAAAATAGCATCATAGTTTTTTAGTTGTGGCACGAGGCAGCGATATACTGCAGCAGAAGAAGTAAAACCGTGCAGCAGCAAGAGCGCTCGGCGTTTAGTGGTGCTGACTTGTTGAATAGGCAAGATTAACGAGTAATCAGAATCCGCCAAGTCGCGAACTTGCTGTTGTTGAAACATATAACGAAAATCATTCTTATTCATGGTTCACCATCTGCAAAAAAATTGTAAAAATTTTCATTTGCGATACCTGTAACGTTCTATTCTTGGTATGATTTTTAACATGGAACGGGTGGATGTACCACTGTTGAAAGCCTATTTATTCAATGAGCCTGCTAAGCATAGTCAATTACTGACTATTATATTAGCAGTGTGCTATCTTTAAAGTAATAAAGTTCTTGTGAGGTCGAGCGATGAGCAGCAATGAAAACAATGTAAACACCCCTGATAATGACGACGATCCCCTGCTGTATGTGCGCAATTTATTTGACGAACAAGAGGAATTAACTCCTGAGGCGGAGGCCGCTCCTGAGGCTCAAGCAGAAGAACCAGAGGCCGAAGCTAAAAATTCAGCTGCCCCCAAGCCTGCTAATACTGATGCTCCAAAACCCGAAAAAGCAAGTGGTAAAGGGAAACAAAATAAAGATCCAATGCAGGATTTAGTGGATGAACTTGACCAGTTTGTTAAAGAAATTAACGAGGATGTCACTGGCTTATTCAAAAAAGCAGGTCAGAAAATTTGGGATAAAATTGAACCAACTGAGCCCATGCAAAAGCTAAAAGCAGGTTTGAATGAAGCCAAAGAGTTCATGGAAAACAAAACTGGGCTTGATTTTGATTCGGCCAAAGGATTTGTGGGCAGCATCATGAAAAAAATTGGCGATTCGTTTGCGCAATTAAAAGACGATATTGAGGCGAAGATGCAAGCAAAATCAGCCCCCAATAACGATAAGTCCGATGAAAATTTAGATGAAAACGACCAGTTAGCCGATAGTGACTTAGATACGGAACAAACTTTATTAGCCGGAGAAGATGCTGAACCTGAGGCAGATACCGACTTATTAGCGGATGCGGGTATGGATGCTCAAGAAGACGATGCCACCGTGAAGATGGAAGCAGGAGAGGACAGTGCGGAATCGGATTTGGTAAAAGCCTTTGGTGAAAAAGTGTTTGATGATCTATTGGAAAATGATAAGAATGTGACTTCTACGTCTAAACCTGAACAACCCAGTAAAGGTCAAGATCTAGAGAACGAACAAACTTCTGGTATGGGTATGAGTACCTAGAATAATTCGGTGTCGTTACGAAAGCGCTATAAGATTCCCTCTCCCCATGCAAGGCATAAGGGAGAGGGTGCGAGTGAGGTTAATAACAATCGTGGCGGCGATTGGTATTAACGCTCCATTAATTTATGCGGCAAGCTCTCAATGCGACCGGCTTGAGTCACGAGGACATAGTTCAATTTACGTTGTAGTTCACTTATTGTGTCTGCACCTGCATAAGTTAACCCAGAGCGTAAGCCGCCAACGATATCCCCAATGATTGCATCTGGGTTTTCTTTAAAAGCGACCTCTGTAGCCACGCCTTCAGCAGTTTTCCATTCATGCATTTGCCCAAGAAAATCTTCTTGCGCTTCTTTGGAAGCCATACCGCGATAACGTTTTACCTTAGTGCCATCCGCTTTCGTGATGACCTCGCCTGGAGTAGGCTCTGTGCCCGCAAGCATTCCACCAATCATGACAAAATCAGCCCCGAACGCGAGTGCCTTAACAATATCGCCTGAGGTTTTAATGCCCCCATCTGCCACAATTGAGCGGTCTGTACGAGAACAGTCTTGGATACACGTAAGCATCGGGATACCAAAACCTGTTTTGATGCGCGTGCTGCAGACAGAACCGCCACCAATACCTGCTTTGATGATATCAGCACCGCATGAGGCTAAATAATCTGCGCCGGCATACGTGGCTACATTTCCCGCCATAATGCATCGATCCTGGAGTAATTGACGCAAGCTTTTCAGAGTTTTACCCACATATTTAGCATGTGCATGGGCTACGTCCACACAGAAGTACTCAGCCCCCGCATCGCGTAATGCCTCAGCACGCTCCAACTCAGCAGCGGTACAGCCAATGGAGACGAAAACTTTACCGGTACATTTTTTAAATTCCTGAATATTTTGTTCCACACTCATGAAGCGATGTAATGCACCAATTGCTCCCTTGCTGGACATAAAATTTGCCATACCACTTTCGGTAATCGTATCCATGTTGGAGCTTATCACTGGGAGTTCCAGGGTTAATTTGCCCAAGCGGTCGGTACTGCTGGTATCGACCACCCGGCGGGATTCGTGATGGTTATAGGCGGGGACAAGTAGAACATCATCAAATGTGATGGCTTGATCAGTCATGGTGCATCCTCGTAAAACGCATACTATAAATGTTCTGCTGCATAAAATGCAAGTCTTGAACGCTCACCCCGTGATAAGCTCATATGGGCGCTATGCTCCCAATGTTTAAATCGGTCTACCGCAAAGGTTAAACCCGAGGTGGTTTCGGTTAAATAGGGGGTGTCAATTTGTTTGATATCCCCTAAGCAAATAATTTTAGTCCCAGGGCCTGCGCGAGTGACCAGAGTTTTAATTTGTTTCGCAGTCAAGTTTTGCGCTTCGTCAATAATAATATACCGATTCAGAAAGGTCCGACCGCGCATAAAGTTTAAGGAGCGAATTTTTATTTTATTTTGCAACAGATCTTGGGTTGCTCCGCGTCCAAAACTGCCACCGGTCTGGGAGCTATGTAACACTTCCAGGTTATCCATTAATGCCCCCATCCAGGGCGTCATTTTTTCTTCTTCCGTACCGGGCAGAAAGCCAATATCTTCACCCACAGGAATCGTGACGCGGGTCATTAAAATTTCGTTGTAACGATTTTGTTCTAATACCTGAGTCAGGCCTGCGGCAATCGTCAATAAAGTTTTACCGGTACCGGCTGGACCTTGTAAGGTCACAAAATCAATATCAGGATCCAAAAGCAAATTTAGAGAAAAATTTTGTTCGCGATTTTTCGCAGTGATGCCCCATACCGAATGCTTGGGTTGAGTATAATCACGCACCAATTGTAGTATGGCTTGATTTTTATCAATATTTTTTACAATTGCCTGAAAACTATCATCCTCGGTGCTGATGCAATCATTCGGGTTCCAATGGTTAATCAGTGGACCCGTTACTTTATAAAATGTTTTACCACTCTCTTGCCAGGAACCCATGTCTTTCGCGTGTGTATCCCAAAAGTTATTTTCTATAATATGGAGGCCACGATGTAGGAGGCTTACGTCATGTAAAACCTGATCGTTATAATAATCTTCAGCAGTGATTCCCAAAATACCTGCTTTGATACGCAAATTTATATCTTTAGAGATGATGATTACTTCTTTGCTTCCCTGATATTTTTTTTGTAAGCCAAGAGCTGTGGCAAGAATCGTATTATCTACTTTATGCCCTGGAAGGCTACTAGGGACCGCTTCTGCGAATTCATCGGTCTGAAAATATAATTTACCGCGACTGTGTTTATGTTCTGAATCCGCATAGCTTGGGATGGGTAAACCGGAGGCAATTTGCTCATGAGATACGTGACTCATTAGTTCCACTAACATCCGATTAGTTTGTCGAACATTGCGCGCTACCTCTGAAGTACCTGTTTTATGGCTATCCAGCTCTTCCAAAACCACCATGGGTAAGTAAATATCGTGTTCTTCAAAACGATAAATGGCAGTTGGATCACTCATTAGGATGTTCGTATCAAGAACAAAGAGTTTTTTGATTGCAGTATCATTGGCCATAATTCACCTCAGTTAGCTTCGTCTGCGCTATTGTGAACAGCAACAATAACTCGTACTTTCATTTTCGCGGTGAAGGCGCAGTCCGTCAAGAATAATATTTTTGCCTTGTTAAGGCAAAAATAGCGGCAATAATACTATTGGTTGTCTATACTAAATGCGTTTTGGTATCAACTTATTGTTTGCAATACTTCCTGTACATGCCCTTTGACACTCACTTTACGCCACTCATGAGCTAAAATCCCTTCAGGGTCAATTATAAATGTACTGCGTTCAATGCCACGAACTTGTTTTCCATACATAGATTTCATTTTAATGACATCAAATAATTGGCATAGGATTTCATCTGAATCGCTGATGAGTTCAAATGGAAAGTTTTGCTTTTGTTTAAATTGTTCATGGGATTTGAGGCTATCGCGGGATATACCAAAAACAACAGCATTCTTTTCCAGGATTTGGGGGTATGCATCCCGGAAATCTTGTCCCTCAGTGGTGCACCCAGGAGTCGCATCTTTTGGATAAAAATAAAGGATAACACTTTTGCCACGATAGTCGCTTAAATGACCGGAAGTATTGTTGGTGGCATTAAAAGAAAAGTTAGAAACTTGTTCCCCTATGTTCATTTAATCTCTCCCTGTTTTTTTCATAATTCGTGAGCGGTCGCGTTGCCATTCGCGATCTTTAATGGTGTCGCGCTTATCATGCTCTTTTTTTCCCTTCGCCAAGGCAATTTTAATTTTTACTTTGTTTTTTTTCCAAAATAAAGACAAAGGAACGATTGTAAATCCTTGGCGTTCGACACCGCCAATCAAACGACTTAATTCTTTACGATGAAGCAATAATTTGCGCGTTCGTGTTGGATCAGGAATGTCATGTGTAGACGCCGTAGGCAAGGGCTGTATTTGGGCTCCGAGTAAAAAAGCTTCACCATATTTTATAATGATGTGCGCATCAGCAATATTCACCTTTCCTGCACGGAGGCTTTTTACTTCCCAGCCTTCAAGGACCAGCCCTGCTTCGTATTGATCTTGAATAAAATAATCAAAACCAGCCTTACGATTGGAAGCGATATTTGGGTCAAATGCGTTTTTTTGAGTCATATATACGTTTAATTACTCTTTGTCGTAATCGTGTTTATAATCTAGAGGTAGTTGAGGATAGACGCGCTTTAGGTCAGCGTCAACTGCAACCCGATTATCAAAGACAAAACACTGGCCTTCCCACAAGGACTGCTCCGGGGGCATTTTTTCCAGATAATTAAGAATTCCATCTTGGAGATGATAGACTTTTTCAAAGCCAAGCTCTTTAAGATAAGCGGTCGATTTTTCACAACGAATGCCGCCCGTACAGAACATTGCTATTTTTTTATCTTTATGTTCTGCCAATTCGGTTTGAACATATTCCGGAAAATTACGAAAATTTTCGGTATTGGGATTAATGGCACCCTTAAATGTACCCAAGCTGAACTCGTAGTCATTGCGGGTATCGATGACTACGACATCAGGCTCTTGTAATAGCTCATTCCACTGCTCAGGCTCTAAATGAACGCCCACAGTTTCCAGGGGATTCACTTCTTTAATACCCATGGTGACAATTTCTTTACGTAATTTTACCTTGGTTTTTTCAAAAGGGTTTTCTGCATCAAAGGTTTCTTTAAAGCGCAAGTCTGCCAGACGTGGGTCTGCATGAACCACTTGATAAAAGGCATCCATATCCGCGGGCGCTCCAGCAAAACTGCCATTAATCCCTTCACTGGCCAAAATAATCGTGCCTTTAATGCGATGGGCATTCATTTGGGCTAACAAAGGTGCACGCATTTCTTCATAGTTATCTAATGGAACAAATTTATAAAATGAGGCAATGATAATAGGTGCAATAGAACGATTCATTTTAACCTGAAAAACGCAAAAATAATTGGCAGAAAGTATCATTTAAGCGTCATTTAATCAAGGGTACATACGAAATCGAGCATGCCATCCTGGTAAAATGCACTGGCTTTTCGATAAAACAGGATAGGTGCAAAATCTAATGGGTTTCTTGCATATGGACAACTATTTTGATAATGCTCGTAAAGGGTAGGAAAAATGAAGCTATTTTGGTACCCTGAGTAGGGACATGGATTCACTAAAGCAAAGGATGCACAATGAACATAAAAAATATTATACATCGATACAAGACTGCGATACTCAGAATTTGTTCATTTCTTCTAATAGGTACGAGTGGATTTGCAGCGAAACCCTTGTGGTTATTTACTCCGCAAACCGCCACTGAAATTACGATACTTAAAGGGAGCACGGCCCAAGTCGTCTATACTGTGCAAAATCAGTCTTTGCAAGCCAAGACGTTATTTATAAAACCCATTGCTGGGATAAGTCAAAGCACCCCTTGTGTGCTTCCAGCTAAAGGGAGCTGTACGTTGACGCTTAATATTATCGGTTCTAGTTTAAGCGGTGATGTAATCGGTGGCCCGATATTATGCCAACAGGGTAATGACCTACAATGCTATCAACCAGGCTCTGGGAATGCTCTACGGATACATCTTACAGAACCACCGCCAATACCACAATTTACCATCACCCCGTCTGCGAGTGCCAATGGCGTGATTAGTCCTGCTACCCCTCAGGTAGTAAATATTGGGAGTAATTTAACGTTTAATGCAACTCCTAATGCGGGTTTTGGCGTGGTGCAGTGGTTGCTCGATGGCAATGTGGTACAGTCTGGAGGTACGAGCTACCAGTTAAGCAATATTCAAGCGAATCATACTGTACAGGTGGTTTTTGGTCAGGCGGTTTTATCACCCTTAACCCAGAATTTACTGCTCTCATTGAATAGTTCGCTGCCTGGCGCTCCAGCATCTGATCCCCCATTGGTAGGAAACGCACGAGTTATACGTATTGTGAATACGGGCTCCTTACCTGCAACAAATATCAACATAGCTCCCGGTACATTTCCCAGCGGAACTTCAATTACTGCAGATACCTGTACCGGGGTAACATTAAATCCAGGAGCAAATTGCGATGTGACGATCACTCCGGGAGCGAATGCGAGTTTAGATGCGGGAAATAACGCGTGTACGACCGTAGCCAGTACCTCGCCCATTGCGACCCCTGTGACCGTGACCTCAGATAGCGCAACTTCAGTAAATGTTAATGTTCTGGTCCTTGGATATGGATGCTTATATCAGGGAGGGCTTGTATTTTCTATCGATGATACGACACCAACCACAGGAAGTGTTGCGGGGAAAATTGCGGCATTAGCCGATGAACAAGAAAGCCCAGGTGATTTCCTCTTTCAATGGTCAACAGTACATAACGTTACCGGAGCAACCAGTATTACCGATGGATTGACCAATACCCTGGCGTTAACAACTCCTGCAGGGCAATATCCAGCCGCTCAAGCGTGCTCTAATCAAGCGGGTAATTGGTATTTACCATCTATATGCGAGTTGGGTGGACGCTATGTGGGCTCAGGTTCCGATGCGGGTTGTGGCACGAGTAATCCGAACTTATACAATACGTTAAGCCAAGCAGGCTACAGCTCTTTTGATACAGTGGTCGGCTATGCAAGTTCTACCGAGCAAAATATTACCGATGCCTGGGATCAGTTTTTCGGGGGCAGTGGTAGTCAAAATTATTATGATAAATTTGCCAACGCTCGTGTACGTTGTATTCGTCTGATTACCAATTAATCATGCGCACGGCCTTGACCTATTTACGGTTTGGGCTGTGCATTTGTTATATATACTCCTAACGAATCCCGTTGACAAAAATCATTAAGTGATCATACTGTTATATACTGGCCAAAAATCTTGCCCGAAAATTATCGGTTTCGTAAGATGGATGGGCAAGTTCAGGATGACTGATGTGTGCAGCGCAAATATAAGGAGATTATATGGCTAACTTTGCATGGTTTTTTCGTGGCATAACGATACTGTCTTTTTGTATCCCCATGCTTGCTTATGCAGCAACCCCCGTTAAATCAATGGTTGTTTTTGGAGATAGTCTTTCAGATACCGGAAATACCACCCATTTACTGAAAAGCTTACGTCAAGAAGATGACCCCGCATTTTTAGTCGCGCCATTCAAAACGTTCGTTCTGAATAAAATGATTGAATTTGCTGATGAATACTATGTTCCACAAATGGTATTGGATTCTGGAATTGCGGTGGTTAATGAGTTTTTCGACAAACAAATTGCCCCGTATATCGCGAGTTTAGTGAGCAAAGTCCGTGTCGTGCCCGTGTTGCCTGGGCAGCCCTATTGGAATTCACGATTCTCCAACGGGCGGGTTTGGAATGAGTATTTAGCCGCTATGCTGGCCTTGCCTCAAGATGATGAAACCCAGTATTTAAATCGAGCTTTTGGCGGAAGTTGGTCTGCAACTTATGATTATCAACTTACGGTTTGGAATCTTATTCGCCATCCTCTAGGATCTATTAAAAACCTGATTGTGGGTAAGTTAGTGCCACCCAGTTTGGGTCTTACCGTGCAGGCCTATTTGCTTGAACATAAAAAATTGAATCCCGAAACCTTATATTTTATTTTCACCGGCAGTAATGACTACATCAATGTTTTATTCTTTGAAGCCAATTACGACCCCACCGTGATGAGTACCTATGTAGATAATGTCATTTCGGGTTTGGGCTCTTCGGTCAAAAGATTGGTAAATGCGGGTGCGCGACGCTTTGTCGTCATGGGATTGCCGCATCTTGGTGATACGCCAAGATTAATAAACAACCCTCTCGATCGCGAGGTCTTAAATACCGCAATTGATAATCATAACGAGCGCTTGCAAAGCCGCCTTAAAGAATGGCAGCAACTTTACCCGGATACCGATTTTGTGTATGTCGATATTAATAAGTACATGCAGCGCGCACTGGCAAGTCCCGCTACCTACGGGTTTAGCAATACGACTGATGCCTGTATCGATGTCAAATTTCCTATGTTTGACGCACTAAAAAATTCTCCGTTTGCGAATAACTATGTGCTGCGTTATGCACAAACATTACAATATCGTGATGCACGTTTAGCGCCGGATGAAAAAAATTATCATGTTTGTGATGCCCCCGACGGATTCCTCTTCTGGGATGAAATTCATCCGGGTACCCGTGCCCATGCCTATCTAGCATTTGAGATATGCAATCAGCTCAAAGATCACGGATATTCAGTGCGTTGCAGCAAACCTGATAGCGCGCTTGCAGAGAATGAGCCTCAGGCCTATTAATAATGAGAAGGGTGTCTCGCAACGAGACGCTCTTTTTTCTATGACGCAAATAAGTATAATTTTTGAGCAATTATGATCTTTATGTTCTAATATTAATTTCATATTGCCGCCCTTAGTGATTTTTTAAGGGTTTAAAGGCATAATTCGAACTTTTTTTGATAATGATCTGAAACACGCAAGTGTGGACAGAGGAGCAGGTTATGTGTGGGATTATCGGTGCCGTTTCTGGACGGGATATCAGTAAAATATTGTTGGAAGGTTTACGTCGACTTGAATATAGAGGGTACGATTCAGCAGGTATTGCTGTTATCAATTCGGATTCGCGTCTGGTGCGGGTACGAATGCAGGGGAAAGTGCAGAATCTTGCGCAGGCTATGCAAGAAAATGCGGTTCAGGCGCCGTTAGGAATTGCCCATACCCGCTGGGCAACCCATGGTAAACCTTCTGAACTCAATGCCCACCCTCACGTATCTCATAATGAAATCGCTTTAGTCCACAATGGCATTATCGAAAATCATGATGAATTACGGCAACGCTTAAAAAATCTGGGTTATGAATTTACCTCAGAAACCGATAGTGAAGTTGCTGCGCATCTTATACATTATTACTATCAACAATCGGAAGAATTACTCAAAGCCGTACAACAGGCTGCGGCTGAAATGGAAGGTGCATTTGCCCTCGGGGTTATCCATCAGCAGCGTCCAGGCCAATTAGTTGCGATACGCAAAGGAAGCCCTTTAGTCCTGGGTTTAGGAATTGATGAGAATTTTATTGCTTCTGATGGATTAGCGCTTAGAGCGTTCGCACAGTCAGTAATGTATCTTGAAGAAGGCGATAGCGCAGTCATTACTGCTCGAGAAATCAAGGTTTTTAATCAGGCGGGAAATCCGGTATCCAGACCAACCCACTTGTTAAGTAGTGATGCAGAAATGGCGAGTAAGGGCAAATATCGCCATTTCATGTTAAAAGAAATCTTTGAGCAGCCTAAAGTTCTCCAGGATACGATTGAAGGACGAGTTAATAGTCTTGAGGTGTTGCGTTCCAGTTTTGGAGAACGCGCAGCCCAGATATTCCCCCAAGTAAAATCCATTCACATTGTTGCTTGTGGCACCAGCTATCATGCCGGTCTTATTGCCAAATATTGGTTAGAAGCCCTTGCAGGAGTTCCAACACAGGTCGAAATTGCCAGCGAATACCGTTACCGTGAAGTGGTTGTTCCGCCGGAAACCCTGTTCATTACCGTTTCCCAATCAGGGGAAACCGCAGACACCCTTGCCGCCTTACATAAAGCAAAAAAAATGAACTATCTTGCAAGTTTGGCGATTTGCAACGTGGCCACAAGTACGTTAGTGCGCGAAGCGGACTGTGTCTTTTTGACCCGTGCAGGCACAGAGATTGGCGTTGCCTCAACCAAGGCGTTCACGACTCAGTTGGCGGCGTTTTTAATGCTCGCTGCAGCATTGGGTAAAGATGCTCGCGCTGAAGAGGTGATTTCACAATTGCAACAATTGCCTCAGTGTATTGAGCGTGTCGTTGAGATGAATCAGGAAATCGAAGGATTGGCTTCGCTTTTTGTAAATAAAGCACATACGCTCTTTTTAGGCCGTGGTGTCCAATATCCAGTGGCTTTGGAAGGCGCTTTAAAACTTAAAGAAATTTCTTATATTCATGCAGAAGCTTACCCTTCAGGGGAATTAAAACATGGTCCTTTAGCATTAGTCGATGAAAATATGCCGGTCATAGCAGTCGCTCCGAATGATGAATTACTCGATAAGTTAAAATCTAATTTGCACGAAGTAAGTGCGCGGGGGGGGCAATTATTTGTCTTTGTCAACGATGGCCATACCTGGCAAACTAATGGTGCCCGACTGATTAAGGTTCCTGCATGTGGTTCCTGGATTGCACCCTTAGTTTATACCATTCCATTACAGCTTCTGGCCTATCATGTTGCAGTTGCCAAAGGAACAGATGTGGATCAACCACGTAACCTTGCCAAATCGGTTACTGTTGAGTGATAATGTGTCGATTTTTTACCAAGTATTTCGGGGATGTAAGTAAATGACTCAAGAGATGTTGACGTCAGCGGCAATTATTGCGCAGGAACTAAAAATAAAGGTAGCGCAGGCTGAAACAGCTATTCGCTTGCTGGATGAAGGGGCAACTGTTCCTTTCATCGCGCGGTATCGCAAAGAGGCCACAGAGGGACTGGATGATGCGCAGCTTCGTTATCTTGCTGAGCGTCTGTTATATCTACGTGAACTGGATGAGCGACGCCAGGTGGTGTTGCAATCGATACGGGATCAGGAAAAACTGACGCCAGAACTCGAAGCCAGCATTATGGCTGCAGAGACCAAGACTCGCCTTGAAGATTTATATCTTCCCTATCGCCCCAAGCGCCGAACAAAAGCGCAAATGGCTATTGAAGCAGGCCTTGAACCTTTGGCAAACATATTATGGCAAGATCCAACGCAGGATCCCGAGACAACTGCGCAGAAATATATCCATGTTGAAGCAGGCATAGAGGATGCTAAAGCGGCTCTTGAGGGGGCTCGTCATATTCTGATGGAACATTTTGCCGAAGATGCGGATTTAATCAACGAGTTGCGTGAATATCTCTGGCAACATGCTTTGGTCAATTCAGTGGGTAGTACCAAGAAAAAAGATCAGGCCAGTAAATTTGCTGACTATTTTGATTATGCCGAAGCGATTAAAAAAATTCCTTCTCATCGTGCATTGGCACTGTTTCGCGGGCGCCGTGAGGGAGTATTGCAAGTAAGCATGTCCTTACCCGAGGCAGATGCAACTTACGGTGAAAATCGTCTCGCATCTCATTTTAAGATCATGGATTGCCAACGCGCAGCAGATTCATGGTTGCTTGAAACCATTCGTCTGACCTGGAAAGTAAAGTTATTTACCAAACTTGAACTGGAATTATTGACACGTCTTCGTGAAATGGCGGATGAAGAGGCCATTAAAGTATTTTCCCGTAATTTGCGTGATCTTTTACTTGCTGCACCAGCAGGTCCCCAGGTTACAATTGGTCTGGATCCCGGCATTCGGACTGGTGTTAAAGTGGTGGTGGTTGATGCCACAGGAAAACTTCTCGATTACAGCGTTGTTTATCCCTTCGCGCCCAATAACGAATGGCACCAATCCATTACCGATCTGGCAAAACTGGCTGCAAAACATCAAGTCAATTTAATCAGCATTGGCAATGGTACGGGTTCTCGTGAGACGGAACGTCTGGTGGCTGATTTAATCAAAATGTACCCTGATTTAAA
>Ga0097678_1002031_pt1 | contig 17930 bp, 14 predicted proteins | sample ThiBiot_500_plan_2_FD_72847 | JGI IMG/M metagenome (GOLD analysis project Ga0097678, IMG submission 72847) | Wastewater bioreactor microbial communities from Cape Town, South Africa - Thiocy_expt_500_plan - 1398105537976 (version 2) (version 2) ...
CATCAGGTCGTAGAAGCGCTCGGTCAGGGCGCGCACGCGTTCTTCGCCGCCGATCCATTCAAAAGGGGTGATGGCCACAGGGGCCTCTGCGGCGGAGGACGAGGGGGTGGATTCCATGGGGTTGGCAAGGAGAGGTTGCCAGGCGGTGTCGGGAAGCCTTGGATTATAGAAATCCGGGCCTTGTCATGCGCCTGCAGCGCGTGTGGGACAGCTGCACATCGACACCCGATGCCCTGTGCCCCGTTACTCCAGCACTGCCCGCAGCTGCCGCGTGGTCACCGCCAGGCGCCGGGCGCCGATCTGGGCCAGGTTGTTCATCACCGTGAGGGCCGCCTCGGGATACTGCCGGGCCCAGGCGTCGAAATGCGCACGCGACAACCGCACCAGGTGCGCCGGGCCACGTTCGGCGCCCGCGCAGGCGCTGCGGGCCGCACCGTTGAGGAAGGCCATCTCGCCAAACGCCATGCCCGGACCGACGGTGGCCAGGCGCAGACCCTTGTCGGGCGGCCATTGGGTCACCAGCGTGATGTGGCCGGACTTGACCACGAGGAGGTCATGGTCCGTATCGCCCGCATGGAACACCACATCATGGGGTGCAACGGCCTGCGGCACCAGCAGTGCCTGCAAGGCCTCGGCCGCGGCCTTGGGCACGCCCTCGCCCACTTCGCCCAGCACATCCCGCTCGGGGTGCACGGGGCGCTGCTCGATGGGCCGCTGGGACAGAATGCCCACCTCGGACCATTCCAGTGCCCGGTCCAGGTCGGCAAAGGCGCGCACATGCTCTCCGGCATGCTCGGCGGCCATGGGGTCCAGGGCTGCAACGGCCGCAGCGATGCCCTGCTGGTCCAGGTCACGCACCAGCGCCCGCAGTTGGGCCATTGCCGTGCTGTCCCACGCGGGCACACGGCCCGCGTCCAGAATGACCCAGCGATGGCGCGGCAGCAGCAGCATGCGCACCTGCTCGGCCAGATGGGCGGCCACCCCAAAAGACATCACGCCTTGCAGTTCAAACACGGCCACCTGGTTCATGCGCGGCGTCAGCCAGCTGTCCGATCCGGCACGGCGCAAGCGCCGCGAGCGCAGCTCGCCATCCAGACGGACGTGGCGCAACACCGTGGCGGCAGAGTCGTGCAGCAGCACAAACGTGGCCACCACCAGGCCGGCCACCAGCGCCCCCACGCCCCCCATCACGGCAAACACCAGCGCCACCAGCCAGCTTTGCGCCCAGGTCACCCGCGACCGGCGGGCGTAGCCCAGCGACCACATGAGCCCCGGCACCTGCATCAGCCCCGCCAGCACCAACCCCCCTGCCAGACAGGCCATGGGCACCCAGTGCAGCCACCACGCGCCAGTGACCGCCACCCCCAGCATGATGGCGGCGTGCCAGCGCGGGGCGTCGCGCGAGGCCCCCGCCTGCGCCAGCACGATGCGCGAACGCGAGGCGCTGGTGGACGCCGGAATCATGCCCACGAGCCCGCACAGTGCACCCAGCAGGCTCTCGCGACGCAGGGCCAGGTTGGCGTTGCCGCGCAGGCCGTGGTCCAGTTCCAGCTCCTGGTTGAACACCAGGATCTCCAGGCTGTTGACCAGCGCCATCAGCACCGCCAACACCACCAAGGCCGAGCCCTGCTGCCGGGCCAGGGCCATCCAGGGAATGCCCGTCCAGTCGGGCAACATGGGCCAGGCAAACACGCTGGGCGGCACGGCCGGCACGAACACGCTGCCCAGCCCCACGCCCCATACCCCTGCCAGCGCCACGGCCAGTGCCACCACGGCCACCGCCGACAGCAGCCCCGGCATGCGGGGCCAGCGCCGGCGCAGCCCCCAGGCCAGCACCACCACGGCCAGAGCCGCCAGCAGGTGCCAGCCGGTGCGGGCGTCCCACAACGCATCAGCCCCCGCGCCAAAACCATTGCGCACCTGGCCTACCACCATCGACAAGCCCACACCGGCTGCAAACCCGTGGGTGACCGAGATGGGAAGAAACCGCGCCACCGACGCCAGCCGCAACACCCCCAGCAGCCACTGGAACACAAAGGCCAAAGCCACCGTGGCACCGCTGACCGCCAGTACCTGGCGCGCGCTCAGGCCCAGGCTGGGGGCCGCGCCGTGGGCGGTTGCCAGCACGGCAGCAAACAGCAACGCCACCACCGTGGTCGGTGCATACACCACCCCGGCGCGGGGCGTCGCCAAGGTCAGCAGCAGGCCGGGTAACGCGGCCGACCACAACGCCAGCGCGGCCAGAGAATGCTCACCCGCCAGCGGGGCAAATGCCAGCAGCCCCAGCCCCACGGCATGGGGCACGGTGACCGCCGCCGCAGACCACGCCGCTGCGGCGCCCGAGGGCTGCGGCGCTGACGGCCCGACCTCAGCACCCGCCGAAGGCCCGGTACGGCGTTGCAGCGCGGCAGTCACGGGTGCGGTCGGTGGCATGGAGGTGTCTAGCAAGCCCCGGGCATTGCGCGCCTACAGGCTGCGCGCTGCAAACGTGTCGCAGGTCTTGACACTGCCGCTTTGCAGACCGCTGTTGAACCAGCGCTGCCGCTGGGCGCTGGTGCCGTGCGTGAAGCTCTCGGGCACCACGGCGCCGCCGTTGGCCCGCTGCAGTGCATCGTCGCCAATCTTGGCGGCGGCGTTCATGGCTTCTTCCACATCGCCCTGCTCCAGGATCTGCCGGGCCTTCTGGGCGTGGTGGACCCACACCCCCGCAAAGCAGTCGGCCTGCAGCTCCAGCCGCACCGACAGCGCGTTGTATTCGACCTTGCTCACACGGCCCCGCATCTGGTCCACCTTGGCGCTGATGCCCAGCTGGTTCTGCACATGGTGGCCCACCTCGTGGGCAATCACGTAGGCCTGGGCAAAGTCGCCGGGGGCTCCCAACCGGGTCTTGAGGGTTTCGTAAAAGCCGAGGTCGATGTAGACCTTCTGGTCAGCCGGGCAATAGAACGGGCCCATCGCGGCCTGGCCCGTGCCACAGGCGGTGGGCGTGGCGCCCCGGAACAACACCAGCCGCGGGTCCTGGTAGCGCCCGCCGCCCTGGCGGAACAGTTCGCCCCACACATCCTCCGTGTCCGCGAGCACCGTGGACACGAAACGTGCCATGGTGTCATCGGCCGGAGGCCTGTGGGCAGGGGTATGGGGCTGTGTCTGGACCTGGGGCGCCGGGCCGCCACCGCTGAGCAACCCCAGGATGGTCAAGGGGTTGATGCCCAGCACCCAGCCGCCCACCAGCGCGATCACGATGGTGCCAATGCCGATGCTGCGCCCACCAAATACCGGCGATCCACCGCCACCGCCCTCGTCACGGCGGTCTTCCACATTGTCGGACTCGCGATTGCCTTCCCATCTCATTGCATCTCTCCAGCGCCCTCACGGCGGGGCGACCAAGCCTGCATGTTACGCGCCAGGACGGCCCCGGCGTGGACGATTTACGATGTGTTCCACCCCGCTTCAGCCCGCCTCTCATGACATCCATGGCCCCTGACACCCCCCACAGCACGCCCCAAGCCGGCCCGGCCATCCTGCTGACTGGTTTTGACCCGTTTGGCGGCGGCGCACACAACCCTAGCTGGCTGATTGCGCAAGCGCTGCACGGCCAGCGCATTGCAGGGCACCAGGTGGTGGCCGCGCAGTTGCCCACGGTATTCGGGCAGTCGTTGCAGCGGCTGCAGTCGCTGCTGCGGGAGCACCAGCCTGCCATCACGCTGTGCCTGGGCCTGGCCGGCGGGCGGGCAGCGCTGTCCATCGAGCGCATTGGCATCAACATCAACGATGCGCGCATCCCCGACAACTGCGGCGCCCAGCCCATCGACACCCCGGTGCAGGCCGGCGGGCCCGCCGCCTACTTTGCCAGCCTGCCCATCAAGGCCATGCTGCGTGCCGTGCAGCGGGCAGGCGCGCCCTGCGAGGTATCGCAGACCGCAGGCACCTTTGTCTGCAACCATGTGCTGTACGGGCTGATGCACTTGCTGGCGCAAGGGACCGCCCCCCGGGGAGCGCGTGGCGGCTTTGTGCATGTGCCCTGGCTCAGCGGCCAGGGCGAGCCCCATCTGCCCCTGCGCGACATGGTGCGCGGCATCCATGCAGCCCTCTGGGCGGCGGTGCTGGCCCCGCAGGACATTGCGCTCCAGGCAGGGGCCACGCATTGATGAAGTACCGCGTACAGCCACCCTGAGCCGAGACCGCCCTGCCCTATGGTCCCGTACCCGGCGTCGGTGAGGGGTTCTCCGCTCCCAGGCCGCCGGCACGCTGTGTAAAGTCCGCGCATGCCTTTTGCCCCCTCTTTCGCACCCCCTGGCCTGCTGGACGCGGCCGCCACCGCTGCGCGCTTGCCCTGGTCCGCACTGGCCGATGAAATTGCTGCCTTGCTGCAGGACAACAGCGTGGTGGTACCCCAGCGGGCCGTGCTGCCGCTGGCCCAAGGCGGCAGCCTGTTTGTGATGCCTGCCACGGATCAGGCGGTGGCCATGACCAAGCTCATCACCCTGACCCCGGGCAACGCGGGCACCGGGCGCCGGTCGATCCAGGGCGACGTGGTGGTGTTTGACATCGCCACGGGCGAGCGCCGGCTGGTCCTGGATGGCCCCACGGTCACCGCACGGCGCACCGCTGCAGCGTCGCTGCTGGCCGCCCGGCGGCTGGCGTCGGTGCCACAAGGGCCCTTGCTCATCGTCGGCGCGGGGGTGCAGGGCCTGGCGCATGCCGAGGCCTTCATCCACGGCCTGGGCGTGCGCGAGGTGTGGATCGCCTCCCGCAGCCGCGCCAGCGCCGAGGCCCTCGCGGCGCAAGTGCAAGCGCTGGGCGCCCAGGCTCGGGTGGTACCCGACGCCGATGCCGCCATGCCTCATTGCCCGCTGATCGCCACCTGCACCACCGGCAAGGCCGTGGTGCTGAGCGCCCCGCCCCGGCCCGACACGTTCATCGCAGCGGTGGGCGCCTTCACGCCCACCATGGTGGAGCTGGCCCCGGGCCTGTGCCAGCACATCGCGCAGCACGGACGCATCGTGGTGGACACCAGCGATGCGCTGCACGAGGCGGGCGATCTGCTGCAGGCAGGCCTGGATGTGGCCGTGCTGCCCACACTGGGCGATGTAGTGCGTGACCACCGCAATGCGGCGCTGAAGCACCCACCGGGCCCCGTGCTGTTCAAAAGCTGCGGCTGGGCTGGCTGGGACCTGGCGGCCGCCCGGCTGGCACTGCGCCATGGCAGCCCGGCCCTGGCAGCGATGGAATCCGTGACCGCAACGCCTGCATGATGCTCATCACACGCTTTTCAGACCACAGCTTGCGCATGCAGATTGCGCTGGTATTTGGCACTCTGGTGGTGGGCCTGTCGGTGTTGTTGTCGCTGGGGTTTGGCGAACTGCTCAAGCACCGCATCCAGCGCGATGCAGGCAACTCGTTGCAGGTGGTGGCCGAAAACGCCGGCAAGCTCTTGGCCCTGGGCCTCATGCAGCGCAGCCTGGAGGCCGAGGTGATGGCCAGTGCCGAAGTGGTCTGGTCCAAGGGGCTCGACTCTGCCGAAGCGCAACACATGCTGGCTCGCAGCCAGGCCATGCAACCCACCAATGTGTGGATTGGCGTGGCCGACGCGCAAGGCGTGGTGCGCAATGCCACGAACGGCCTGCTGGTGGGGCAGAGCGTGGCGCAGCGCCCCTGGTTTCAGCACGGCCTGCAAGGAGTGCATGTGGGCGACGTGCATGCAGCACAGTTGCTCGAATCCCTGCTGCCTCCCACCGCGACGGGCGAGCCGCACCGTTTTGTGGACTTTGCCGCCCCCATCCGCATCGGCCCCACCACCGTGGGCGTATTCGCCATCCACGGCAGCTGGCAATGGACCCGCGAGGTGCTCGAAAGCCTCACGCCCGCTTCGTCTGACGAGAGCGCGCTGGAACTGTTCATCTTTGACCGGCAAGGCACCCTGATCTTTGACCCCGGCGGCCGGACCGAGGTGATGCGGGCCGCCGGGCAGCGGATGCCCGATGGCATTCAGATCAACAACAACCGCGACGGCGGCGGCAGCACGCAGACCACCGTGGCACGGTGGCAGGACGGCAAACGCTACCTGACCGCAGCCACGCAGCTGCAACCACGCAATGCCGCCAGCGACCTGGGCTGGCGCATCGTGGCGCGCCAACCCGTGGAGCTGGCTTTTGCCGAGGCCGACGACACCGTGCAGCTGGCGCTCGCCATCGGTCTGGTTGCCGCGCTGTTCGCCTCGGCCCTGGCCTGGCTGGCCGCGCGGCGCCTGAGCGTGGACCTGTATGCGCTGGCCGATGCCGCCAGCGGCGTGGAGGCGGGCCGCCCAGGCAGTGACATCCCGGCCATGCAGAGCAGCCGCGAAGTGCAGCAGCTCTCGCAGTCTCTGGGCCGCATGACGCACCACTTGGTGGCCGCCCGTGAAGCCATGGAAGAAAAGGTGCGGCTGCGCACGCTGGAACTGGAAGCCGCCAACCGCGCCCTGGACCTGCAGGCGCGCACCGACGCGCTCACCGGCCTGCTGAACCGGCGTGGCTTCGAGACACAAATGGCCTTTGCCGTGGCGCTGGCGCGGCGCAGCAGCCGTCCGTTGAGCCTGATCACCGTGGACGTGGACCACTTCAAGCGGGTGAACGACACCTACGGACACGAGGCGGGGGACGAGGTGCTGCGGCGCCTGGCGCGCACGCTGGAGTCCCGCCTGCGGGGCTCGGATGTGGTGGCCCGGCTGGGGGGCGAGGAGTTTGTGGCGCTTTTGCCCGACACCGACCTGAACGGCGCCCAATCGATTGCACAAGCCCTGGTCGCGGCCATGGCGGAGCAGCAGGACCCGGTGGTGGGGACGATCACCGTCAGCGCGGGCGTGGCCACGATGCGTGGAGCGGAAGACAACGGTGCCGCCATGCTGCGGCGGGGCGACGCGGCGCTCTACGAGGCCAAGGGGCAGGGACGTAACCGGGTTTGCGTGGAAGCTTGAGCGGACGTCAGAGCCTTACGAAAACAAGCACCCTGTCAGTGCCCGCTGGATACTGCCCCCGCCTCCAGCACTGGGGCATCGAAGTACGGCCGCAGCTGGCCCGCCAGTTCCTGCAAGCTGGCATCCGGCCCCTGGGCTGCCAGCGCCAGCCGCTCCAGCGCGTAAGGCCGGTGGCCCAGCATCATCGACATGTTCACGCAATGGCCTTGCGCGGCCATGCGCAGCACGAAGTCGTTGAGGAGTTCACAAGGCCAATAGGTGTTGGTGTGGGTGTGGCGGGTGTGACAGTCCGCGTCTGCAGGGTCCGGCGCCGTATCAGCCGACTGAAACGCTGAGGCCACCGGCGAAGCGGCTGGCATTTTGGCTTTGGCGGCGACCGCAGCGCCCTGCTCAGGTGCCAGGGCACGGACGGGCGCAAAGAAAAAACTTGAGGCAACAGCGGACATCAGCATGGCGGGACTCCATCAGCCCCCATCTCCCTGGAGGCATGTCACCGATGCTAGAAAACTTACCGATGCTTGCATTTCAGCCAAGGCGCATGGCGTTTGTAGGACACCGCCCCTGCCCACAGGGGGGGTGTCCAGCGCGCCGCCGAGGCTGTCAGGCCTTGGGCAGCGTCACGCCTACCTGGCCCTGGTACTTCCCGCCCCGGTCACGATAGCTGACTTCGCACACGTCGTCCTTGTCGCTTTCGAAGAACAGCACCTGTGCACAGCCTTCGCCGGCATAGATACGTGCGGGCAACGGCGTAGTGTTGCTGAACTCCAGCGTCACATACCCTTCCCACTCGGGCTCGAACGGGGTCACGTTGACGATGATGCCGCAACGCGCGTAGGTGCTTTTGCCCAGGCATATGGTGAGCACGTTGCGCGGGATGCGGAAGTATTCGACCGTGCGCGCCAGCGCAAAGCTGTTGGGCGGGATGATGCAGCTGTCGCCTTCGAAATCGACAAAGCTCTTTTCGTCGAAGTTCTTGGGGTCCACCACGGTGCTGTGGATGTTAGTGAACACCTTGAATTCAGGCGCGCAACGGATGTCATAGCCGTAGCTGCTGGTGCCGTAGCTGATGATCTTGCGGCCCTCGACCTCACGCACCTGACCGGGCTCGAAGGGCTCGATCATGCCGTGCTCGGCCGCCATGCGGCGGATCCATTTGTCGCTCTTGATGCTCATAGCAGAACTCCCTGCGCTGTGGCCCGCACAGTGGTGGTCTGCCGGGCGCTATTAAATACGTAGCTGGTAGCGCATGAATATCAAGCGCTGGAGCCGTATTTTGCTTGAGAAATCACCGTTTCCTGCACCACGCGGTCGTCACCGAGCACGATCAGCGCAAACAAAAGCTCATCCAGGTTGCGCGCCTGGCGCGTCTTGCGCGCCAAAAGCGGCGTGGCCTCGGGGTTCAGCACCACAAAATCGGCCTCGCAGCCCGGCTGCAGATTGCCCACTACACCGGCCAGGCCCAGCGCCTTGGCGGCCCCAGCCGTGTGTTGCCACCACAGTTGCTGGGGCGACAGGCTCAGGCCCTGTTTGGTCTGCCCCTCCCGCCCCACGTAGTACGCGGCCAGCATGGTGTGGAACGGGCTGAAGCTGGTGCCCCCGCCCACATCGCTGGCCAGGCCGTAGCCGAAGCCCACCCGGTCGGCCCCCGCGTAGTCGAAGAACCCGCTGCCCAGAAAAAGATTGCTGGTGGGGCTGACCGCAGCCACCGCGCCGGTGTCGCGCATCAGCGCCCGGTCGTCGTCGTCGAAGTGGATGCAGTGGGCATACACCGCACGCTCGCGCATCAGGCCAAAGTCGTCGTACACGCCCAGGTAACTGCGCGCGGCGGGGAACAGCTCGCGCGCCCAGCAGATCTCGTCGCGGTTTTCGGCCACATGGGACTGGATCCACACATCGGGGTAGCGCGCAGCCAGCTCGCCCGCGCCGCGCAATTGCTCATGCGTGCTGGTGGGCGCAAAGCGGGGAGTGATGGCGTAGCCGAGCCGGTCCACGCCGTGCCAGCGCCGGATGAGCGCCTCGGAGTCGATCAGGCTCTGCTCGGTGTCGTCGCGCACGCCGTCGGGCGAGTGGCGGTCCTGCAGCACCTTGCCGGTGATGAGGCGCATCTGCTGCCGTTGGGCCTCGGCAAACAAGGCGTCCACCGACGCGGGATGAGACGTCGAGAACGCCAGGGCTGTGGTCACACCGTTGCGCAGCAACTCGGCCACAAAAAATTCGGCCACCTGGGCGCTGTAGCGAGGGTCTACAAACCGCGACTCGTGGGGAAAGGTGTAGTTCTCCAGCCAGGGCAGCAGGCCATCGGCGGGCGAGCCGATCACGTCCGTCTGCGGAAAGTGGATGTGCATGTCCACAAACCCCGGGGCCAAAATGCGCCCCGGCAAATGCACCACTGGCTCTCCGGCGAACTGGGGTGCGAGGGTCTGCCAGGCACCGGCTGCCAGCACCCGCTGGCGGCCCTGGGCATCCGGGCCAATGGCCAGCAGGCCATCTTCGTCATAGAGGGCGCGGCCGTCATCGGCAAAACGCAAAAGGGCAGAACGGTAAACAGGCATGGCGGCAAGCTTAGCGGCAGGGGGCGCCGTTTGTATATGCAGCACCCCATAGTGGCTATGGGGTTCGGGGAGCGCCGATGAGTGACAACGATGGGCGATATGCCTTGCAGGATCAGCGGGACACCTTACCCACCACGCCTTCCACCAGCCAGTTCATCTGCAAGATTTGTGCATCCGACAGCGCCTGGCCTGCGGCAATCCGCTCCTGCCCCTCGTTGTCGCGCACCGGCGCCTTGCCTGCGCGGAAGGGCTGCAGCTTGCCCGCGCCCACGGCCTTTTGCGCATTGAGCACCTCTTGCTGGACGGCCGCTGGCACCCGGGTACCAAAGTCGCCCACGCGGATCATGCCCTCTCGCACGCCGCCCCACAGGTTGGCACTTTTCCAGGTGCCGTTTTGCACAGCGCGCACGCGCTCGGTGTAGTAGGCGCCCCACTGGTGCGTCACGGCCACGATCTGGGCATCGGGCCCGGTCTTGCGCATGTCGGAGTGGTAGGCCACGGCCATCTTGCCGCGCTCTTGTGCGGCCGCCATCACGGCGGTGGAGCCCGTATGGAAAGCGATCACGTCCACGTCCTGGTTGAACAGCGCCATGGCGGCATCCCGCTCCTTGGGCGGGTCGAACCACACGTTGAGCCACACCACCTTGACAGTGGCCTGGGGGTTGATCGAGCGCATGCCCAGCGTGAAGGCGTTGATGCCCTGCAGCACTTCCGGGATGGGAAACCCAGCCACGAACCCGGCCACGCCGGTCTTGCTCATGCGGCCTGCCGCAATGCCCGCGAGATAGCGCCCCTCGTAGTAGCGCGCATTGGCGGCAGCCACATTGGGGGTGGTCTTGTAGCCGGTGATGGACTCGAACTTCACCTGCGGATAGTCCTGCGCCACCTTGAGCGTGGGCTCCATGTAGCCAAAGCTGGGGGTGAAGATGATCTGGTGGCCGGTGGCGGCCAGGTCGCGGATCACCCGCTCGGCGTCGGCCCCTTCGGCCACGTTCTCGACAAACGTGGTCTTCACCTGGTTGCCCAGCGCGGCCTCGACGGCCTTACGGCCTTCGTCGTGCTGGCGCGTCCAGCCTGCCTCGGTGATCGGTGAGACATAGACAAAACCGGCTTTGACCGGCTCCGTCACACTGCCCTTTGCGGGCGTGGTCTGGGAAAAAGCGGGGGAGAAAAAACAGGCGGCCACGAGCGTGGCAGCGAGGTTTTTGTACATGGTGTTCCTCTACATGGCCCTGATGGAATGGAACGGAAGCACCGCAGGACGACGGTGCCACCGGGACGGTCAGACTGTGCGAAAACTACATGGAGCGGTGTTGCAAAGACTGCCGGGTTAAAAAAAACAGGATTCAAGTGTGGGCGTGCGCTGCAGCAGCGCACAGAGCCCCGCCATGCATTTCAATTCAGACGCAGCGCCTGTGGGCCTGCGCCCAGGCGGAAGGCGCCCACCACTTCGGCCAGGCGCGAAGCCTGGTCTTTCAGGCTTTCGGCGGCGGCGGTGGACTCTTCCACCAGGGCTGCATTTTGCTGGGTCATCTGGTCCAGCTGGGTCACGGCCACATTCACCTGGCCAATGCCCTGGCTCTGCTCCGAGGCGGCTGCGCTGATCTCGCCAATGATGTCGGTCACGCGGCGCACCGAGCTCACGATCTCGCCCATGGTGGTGCCGGCGTTCTGCACCAGCGCAGCACCCGACTCGACCTTTTCCACGGACACGCCGATCAGCGTCTTGATTTCCTTGGCCGCCTGGGCCGAGCGCTGGGCCAGCGAGCGCACTTCGCTCGCCACCACGGCAAAGCCACGGCCCTGCTCACCTGCACGGGCGGCTTCCACGGCCGCGTTCAGCGCCAGGATGTTGGTCTGGAACGCAATGCCGTCGATGGTGCCGATGATGTCGGCGATCTTCTTGCTGCTGGTGTTGATCTCGTCCATGGTGGTCACCACCTGGGCCACCACATCACCCCCGCGCTGGGCCACCTGCGCCGCCGACACGGCCAACTGGTTGGCCTGCACGGCCGAATCGGCGCTCTGGCGCACCGTGCTGGTCAGCTCTTCCATGGAGCTGGCGGTCTCCTGCAGGCTGCTGGCCGTCTGCTCGGTGCGTGCGCTCAGGTCCTGGTTGCCAATCGCGATCTGGGTACTGGCTGTGGAGATGCTGTCCACCACGCCCCGCACTTGCTGCAGCGAACGGTGCAGCGCACTGCGCATGGCATCCAGCGCGCGCAGCAGGTGGCCGGTTTCATCGTTGGCGTAGCTCGCCTGGGGAGCCCCCGTCAGGTCCATGTTGGCGATGGTCTCGGCAATGGCCTCAGCCTGGCGCAGCGGGCGCGTGATGCTGGTGGTCAGCAGCCAGGCCAACAAGGCGCCCAGCAGCAGCGACACGCCGGTGCAGATTTGCAGCAGCAGTGTGGTCTGCGCGCGCAGCTCTTCGCTGCGCTTGCCGGCGGCATCCAGCTCGGCGCGCTGGCCGTCCACCATCTGCTGCACACCTGCCAGATAACTGCGGGAGGTGGGCTCAAAACGCTCGGTGAACACCTTGTTGGCGTTCTCGGCATCGCCCGCCTGCTTGAACTTGCTCACCTCCTCGCGGGCCGCCAAATAGTCCTTGCGCAGGTCACCCACCTTGGCAAAAAGCTGCTTCTTCTCCGGCGTGTCCATCTTGGACTCGATGAACTTCTGCAGCTCATTGGTTTCGCGGATCGACGCCGCCGTGGCAGGCGCAAAGTAGGGGATCAGGCTGGCGTCACTGCTCTTGGCGATGGCTGCAGCGCGCTGTACGCCGGACGTGGTGTGGCGCAGCCAGTCCGAGCCAGCACGTTCGGTCTTGATGTTGTCGTTGACCATGGCGTCGATCTCTCGGCCCAGCTGGCTGAGCTTGACCACAGCCACCACGCTGCTGGCAAAAAACAACGCCAGGATCAGGCCGAGCACCAGCGTGAGGCGCTTGCCAATGGAAATTTGACTGAGAAACATGGAAGGCTCCAAAAAAGGGGGGCAACACGGCACCCGTGCACTCCGCAAAGAAACTGTTCAAGGTCTCAAGGGGCGCAGGGTAAGGGCCATGGTGGTGGATCACCCCGTGGGCCTGGGCCGGACGCAATTCGAACGAATGCTTACTATTTTAAGGGTTTACCCAGATCAGCCCCCTGCCGCACAGGCGACAGGCCCTCAGTGCGGGCTGCGCCCAGCTCAGTAATCGTGCTCCACACACCGCTCAAACGCCTCCTTGAGCTTGTGCTCCCACACCCGCTTGTCGGCGTTGCCCGCAAAGCTGGCTTCAAAGCTGTTGAACGCCAACTGGTAGGCATGTTTGGCCGTGAGGCCCGTGGCCGCAAACACCTGGGTGAAGTTCTCGTTGATGTAGCCCCCAAAGTAGGCCGGGTCGTCTGAATTGACCGTGGCGGCCAGCCCAGCGTCGAGCAGCTTGCCCAGTTTGTGATCTGCCAGATTGGGGAACACACACAGCTTCTGGTTGGACAGCGGGCACACCGTGAGCGCAATGCGGTCTTGCGCCAAGCGCTGCATCAGCGCCGCGTCGTGCACGGCCTGCACGCCGTGGTCGATGCGCTCGACCTTGAGCACATCGAGCGCGCTCCAGATGTAGGCGGGAGGGCCCTCTTCGCCCGCATGGGCCACCAGGTGCAGGCCCAGTTCGCGGCAGCGGGCAAAGACGCGGGCAAACTTCTCGGGTGGATGGCCCAGCTCGCTGGAATCGAGCCCCACGCCCACGATCTTGTCGAGCAGCGGCATGGCCTGCTCCAGCGTCTCAAACGCCGACTCCTCGCTAAGGTGGCGCAGGAAACACAAAATCAGCGTGGCGCTGATGCCCAGTTCGGCGCGGGCGTCCTCGCAGGCGCGGTGCAGACCGTTGATAACGGTCTCCATGGGCACGCCGCGTGCGGTATGGGTCTGCGGGTCGAAGAAGAGTTCGGCGTGCAGCACGTTGTCGCGCGCCGCGCGGCCCAGGTAGGCGCGCGCCATGTCATAGAAGTCCTGCTCATGCAGCAGCACGCTGGCGCCGGCGTAGTAGATGTCCAGAAAGCTCTGCAGGTTGGTGAACGCATAGGCGCTGCGCAAGGCGTCCACACTGGCATAGGGCAGCGTCAGCCCGTTGCGCTGCGCCAGCGCAAAGATCAGCTCAGGCTCCAGCGAGCCCTCGATGTGAATGTGCAGCTCGGCCTTGGGCATGGCACGCAGCAGGCTGGGCAGGCGCTCGGCGGAGATGGGGGGGATCTTGAACATCAGCAGACTCCAAAGGTGATGCCACTCTGGCGCAGAAAGCGGCGGTAAGCGGATGATGCCTTGTCGGCAGCGGTATGCAACTCCGCGCGCAGGTCGAGTGGCAGGCACTGTGGCATCTGCGACTCCAGCACCGGCTGGTCCTGCGTGAAGATAGTGTGCTGGAAGGCCTGCAGCTTCTCGTCCGGCGAATCAAAATCCGCCACCGCCAACCGGAACCACACCCGGCTGCGCACGGGCGTTACCGGGCAGATGAACAGGGCTATGGACTCGCGCCAGCCCTCCACCGCCGTGGTGCCCGCCTCGGGCACCTTGGTCAGTACTGCTGCATAGGGCGCCGTGACTTCGTAGGTGTATTCGACCTGGGCGGCCGCCGTTGAATGCAGGTTGGATTGCGGCTGCCAGGCCTTGCAGCCTATGGCCAGCAGGCCCCCGGGCGTGGGCTCCACGCGGTAGTCGTCGATGGCCGTTGCTTCGCGGCTGCCCAGCCAGCCCTCGTGCACAAAGCCGAAATGCGACATGTCGAGAAAGTTCTCGATGATGCGCGGCGCGCTGGCCGCCACATCGTAAGGACCGCAGTCGAGCTTGCGCAGGCGGGCGTCCCCTTCCGCCGCAAACACAGGCAGCCCCTGCTCACCCGGTGCGATGCGAACCCAGACCATGCCATAAGCCTCCTGCGTCTCAAAGTGCCTAGCGCAGTGGGTGGCCGGAGGCACAAAGCTGGGCAGTGCGGGCACATGCGTGCACTGCCCGCCGGCCGCAAACTGCCAGCCATGGTAGGGGCACTCCAACTGACCCTGGGGCGTGACACGGCCCAGCGACAGGCGGGCGCCCCGGTGCGGGCACTGGTCGGCCAGCGCGTGCAGAGCGCCTCCGCTGTCGCGCCACAACACCACGGGTTGTTCCAGCAATTGCACGGCCAGCGGTGCCTGCGCAGCCACGGCCTCTGACAGGGCCACCGGGTGCCACAACGTTGATTCGACCATCGTCCTTGTTCCTTTGAACAGGCTCTTTAAGCTGCAGGCCGCAAACGCCCCTGCAAAACAAAAGGGCCACCCCAGGGCGGCCCTTTGTCACAGCAGCCCGCAAGAGCCGCTGATGAACGCGGTGCAAATTACTTCTTGTCGCCGCCGGGGATCTTGCCTTCCACGCCCTTGACGTAGAAGTTGATGCCGCCCAGGAACTTGTCGTCGGCCACGGCGTCCTTTTCCAGCACGGGCTTGCCGTCCTGACCCATGATGGGGCCCTTCCAGATGCTGAAGCTGCCGTCGGCCAGGCCCTTCTTCACTTCTTCCACCTTGGCCTTGGTTTCGGCAGGCACGTCTTCAGCGATGGAGACGATGTCGATCGCGCCTTCCTTCACGCCCCACCAGCTTTGGCCCGAAGCCCAGGTGCCGTCCAGCACGTCCTTGGTGGCCTTGACGTAGTACGGGCCCCAGTTGATGACAGCCGATGCCAGGTGGGCCTTGGGACCGTAGGCGGTCATGTCGCTGTCCCAGCCGAAGGCGCGCTTGCCTTTTTCTTGGGCAGTCTTGAGCACGGCGGGAGAGTCGGTGTTCTGGAACAGGATGTCGGCGCCGCCGTTGATCAGGCTGGTTGCCGCTTCGGTTTCCTTGGGTGGGCTGAACCATTCGTTCACCCACACCACCTTGGTCTTGATCTTGGGGTTGACCGACTGCGCACCCAGCGTGAAGCTGTTGATGTTGCGGATCACCTCAGGAATCGGCACCGAACCCACCACACCCAGCGTGTTGGACTTGGTCATGGCGCCAGCGATGATGCCGGCCATGTACGCGCCTTCGTAGGTGCGGCTGTCGTAGGTGCGCAGGTTCTCGGCCGTCTTGTAGCCGGTGGCGTGCTCGAACTTCACGCCCTTGTTGTCTTCCGCCACCTTGAGCATGGACTCCATGTAGCCGAAAGTGGTGCCGAAGATCAGCTTGTTGCCCTGGCCGGCCAGGTCGCGCAGTACGCGCTCGGCGTCAGCGGACTCGGGCACGCTTTCCACAAAGCTCGTCACGACCTTGTCGCCGAATTCCTTCTCGATGGCCTTGCGACCGTTGTCGTGTGCAAACGACCAGCCGCCGTCGCCCACAGGGCCAACATAGGCAAACGCGATCTTCAGTGGCTCGGGCTTGGGGGCCGGTGCTTCTGCGGCAGGGGCCGGTGCAGGCGCGGGGGCCGGTGCCGGTTCTTCCTTCTTGCCACAACCCACGAGGGCGGCAGCGGCCACAGCGGAGAGCGCTGCCACCTTGAGCATGGAGCGTTTCTGCAGATCAGTCATGTCGGTTTCCTTATCGAAGAAGTAAGACTTGCAAAGGTTGGGGGACGAAACTATCAATTATGGTGCGATCTACCGCAGGGTAACCAGATTTTCGCGCGAGCAATCCCTATCACGAGCCCGGATAAAACGGTTTGCCCAACGATGCCGGCATGTTGATGCGAATCCAGGTCGGATTGCGCGAGATCAGCGCCAGCACCACGATGGTGGCCACATACGGCAGCATGCTCAGCAACTGGCTGGCCACCTGCACGCCCGTGGCCTGCAAATGGAACTGCAGCATGGTCACGCCACCAAACAGATAAGCACCAAGCAACACCCGTGCCGGGCGCCAGGTGGCAAAGGTGGTGAGTGCCAGCGCGATCCAGCCGCGCCCGGCCACCATGCCCTCGACCCACAGCGGGGTGTAGACGGTGGAGATGTAGGCCCCGGCCAGACCGCACAGCGCCCCGCCCACCACCACGGCCGCCAGCCGAATGCGCCGCACCGGGTAGCCCAATGCATGCGCCGACTCGGGCGACTCGCCCACCGACCGCAGCACCAGCCCGGCGCGCGAGCGGTACAGGAACCAGATCAACCCCGCCACCAGCAGCATGGTGAGGTATACCAGCGGGTGCTGGCGGAACAGCGCGGGGCCTAGCAGCGGCAGATCGCCCAGCACCGGAATGGCGTACTTGGGCAGCTCGGGCAGCTTGGCCTGCACATAGCTGATGCCCGCAAACGCCGAGAAGCCCACGCCGAAGAGGCTGAGCGCCAGCCCCGTAGCGTACTGGTTGGTGTTGAGCCAGATCACCAGCACGCCAAAGATGGCGGCCAGCACGGCACCGGCCGCCATGCCTGCAGCAAAGCCCAGCCAGGAGTTGCCGGTGTGCACCACCGTGGCAAACCCGGCGATGGCGGCGCAGAGCATCATGCCCTCGGCCCCCAGGTTGACGATGCCCGCCTTTTCGTTGATGAGCAGGCCCAGGGCCGCGATGGCCAGCACGGTGCCCGCACTCAGTGTGGCGCCGATGAGGAGTGCGTAGGATTCCATCAGGCCACCACCTTTCTGGTGCCCACCCAGCGGATGCGATAGGCAATCAATGTGTCGCAAGCCAGCAGCGTGAACAGCAGCAGGCCCTGGAACACGCCGGTGAGCGACTTGGGCAGGCCCAGGCGCGACTGCGCGAGTTCGCCGCCGATGTAGAACATGCTCATGAGGATGGCGGAAAGAATCATTCCGACGGGGTGCAGCCGCCCCACAAAGGCCACGATGATGGCCGCGAAGCCATAGCCTGCCGGCACATAGGGCGTGAGCTGGCCGATGGGCCCAGCCACCTCCAGCGCACCCGCCAAGCCAGCGGCGCCGCCAGAAATCAGCAGCGCCGTCCACAGCGCGCGGCGCGACGAGAAGCCCGCATAACGCGCCGCTGCCGGTGCCAGCCCGCCCACCTGCTGGGCAAAGCCCGCCCGGGTGCGGAACAAAAACACCCACAGCGCCCCGGCACCCGCCAGCGCCAGCAGGAGCCCAATGGACACGCGCGAGCCCTGCATCAGGCGCGGGATCTGCGTGACCTTCTCGAACGTCTTGGTCTGCGGAAAGTTGTAGCCCATGGGGTCCTTCCACGGGCCATAGACCAGGTAGCCCAGCACCAGCGTGGCCACATAGACCAGCATCAGGCTCACCAGGATTTCATTGGCATTGAACTTGTCTCGCAGCAGCGCCGTGAGCCCCGCCCAGACCATGCCACCCAGCACCCCGGCGAGCAGGATGGCGGGCACGATCCAGGGGCCCGTGGTCTTGTCGGCCAGCAGCGCCACGCCACCCGCCACCACGGCGCCGATGACAAACTGGCCTTCGGCACCGATGTTCCACACGTTGGAGCGGAAACACACGGCCAGCCCCAGCGCAATCAGCAACAGTGGCGTG
>Ga0097678_1002056_pt1 | contig 17739 bp, 22 predicted proteins | sample ThiBiot_500_plan_2_FD_72847 | JGI IMG/M metagenome (GOLD analysis project Ga0097678, IMG submission 72847) | Wastewater bioreactor microbial communities from Cape Town, South Africa - Thiocy_expt_500_plan - 1398105537976 (version 2) (version 2) ...
TCGAACTCAGGCACCGCTTGTAGGAGCGGAAACAAGGCCACTCAGTATTCAACTCATACAAAATTTCTTCGAGGAAGCTATCAAGGAGGTATCGAAGGAAATATATTCAACACTCGTTTTACCCCCCTTTGATCGTGAGAAGAACGCTTCAAGTCGTACTCTATCTACTTGCATATACGAACCGTCGCCCAATAACATGTTACAAATAAATTAGTGTGCGATCTTGCACCATTTGTTCGTATTAAACAAACGTATTTGCCGCGCAAAAATTTAAACTTTCCTTTCTGCGAATTTATTGGTATTTTTGAATTACCGTGCAGTAAAAGACAATATATGTAGATTTGGCAATTATTTGTACATTAATGAGCAAAAGGCTTAGTTTGTCCCTGAGTTCTAACCCATCTCGGAGCTCATCCCCAAAACCAAGCATATTTGCTTCTTTATTGGCTAATAAGACCAACAAAAATTTAAAATCCACTCAAAATAATAATAATAATAATTCAACGAGTAACAGCAGACACCCTACATCACCCAAGAAGTTGTTTTGTGTGGATTCAGAAATTGACGAAATTGATTTAGTTAATCACACGCCCGACGATTATGTATTTTCAAATTCCTCGGCAAAACCAAACAATTTTCAATTAAAGAAAAATAGAGACAGTGGTTCAACATCCGGATCGACACCAACCGCGCCACTTCCCAACAAAAGTAATAAAACAACAAAACAACGTAAGAGAATTCACGATAAAACAAACGAACCACCTACCCAAACCAGTTCTAATTCTGGTTCACCCACCGAGCCACAACAAACAGTACCGCTTATACCAACGCCACCTTCGCCAATTAAAATACGAAAGTTAGAATCATTATCTTCGGAATCATTTGACGAATTTGATGACACCGTCAAAGCAAAGATCCTGGAAAGCTCTGACAGCGAGGTTGATTTTGATTCTCCCCCGAACACGTCACGCGCAGCTATCAAAGGCTACGAGGGCGTCGAGAGCATAGAGTCTTCACCACTAAATAGTCCAATTCGAATGCGCTCTTCTGCCACGTCTCATGCAGGCAGTATCTCGGAACATAGCAGCCAACAAACGAGGCAATCGCTACCAACTCCAAAGAAATCGCCAACAAAAACCGTCACTGATGGTACACCAGATAAGCCTGCATCAAATAAAGAAGTGCCCTCTGGAGCTTCTAATGTAAACGAGCAACAATCCGAAAAGAAGGACAAGCCCGTGAGTTCATCTACTGCTGCACAAAACAAGGAAGTGCCATCTGTTCCAAATATTGCTAGACGAAGACTATTGCAGGTTGCATTTGACTCACCCACAACGAAACCTGCTAACGAAGAATCAAAACCCAATGCAACTAATGAAGAAAGACCGAAGCCACTATCCCTGTTTAAAAATACTCCAATAGTGTTAAACAGTGACGATGACTTTATGCCTGCGTCGCAGCCTGTAATTACGAAACCTGTAAGTTCTAGCTTTTATTTGGTATTGTACTAAGCAATTGTCAAAAGAGCAAGAGGTTGTCATTAAAAACTACATCAAAACCTGTGAACAGCAATACACGACAAGGGCTAAGCGAAGTTACCGGCCTACTCGAAGCTTCCCTAAGTCCAGAAGTAGTAGCCGTAAGTAAAGAAGTGAAATTGAATAAGGATAAGGCGAAGAACCAAATGGACAATGAGGCACGCACAAATGCCAAGTCCGTAGAGTCGTTGAAGATCATCCCACAGCTTGGGTCTAAAGACGTGCCGTTGAATATTGGGTCGGACTCATCATTCGAAGTTGAAAGTCCAGTCAAAATTAAAGTAACTGCGGGGACAAGAGCTCAATCGAAGGATGCTGACCTGATAGAAAAAGTAGTACCTTCACAACCAAAGTTTTCAATCGCCAATTTGTCGCGTGCTCGAAGTGAGCGCATTAAACTAAAGGAGGCATCTGGCAATGGTGACACTGCCAAAATTGAAAACGAGGTGGCGGATAAAGCAATTCCGACAATTCGTTCAAAAGAGGTACGTCTAATACATATAGGCTCTCATTTGCTAATATGTTACAGCGGGAGTTTGCTGTCTCAACAGAAGAGGACAGAACGAAATTTATTCAGTGGTCGATTGAAGTACTTAAAAGCACTTTTGCAAAGGGAAACAAATCAGGCGAAGACAACTTCACTGAACAACAAGTGAAAGATTGGTCCAAGGCTAAAATCACCGCATGGAAGTTACGACATACCAACCCAAATACATATTATTATCGGTTTACAGGTAAGCGCTCTTCGACGCAAAGTTGTGACTAATACATTGCAGACTTGGGAGTACTGCAACGCAACGGTAAATTTAGCGCCGAAGAACACACTCAATGGATGGGGCGGTACATCGAATTTAAGCTCAATGATTGGCCGGTAAGGCTTGAAACGGCAATCCAATAAAAGGTCACTAACGGAGATAGATCGGCAATTACTGGGGTGTATTTAGCAAGGCTATCCCTCAAAGAGTTGGTTATCAATGCGCGAGCTATTTTAGAAGTCTACTGAAGCTGGGAATTATCGTCGATAACAGTGTTAAAGTCCCCAAAGGCGACGGCGATGAAGATATGCCAACAAACGAGCCGATAAAAGCACACAATGTCTTGCTTCCTGAGGTACGTTTGAACAACAAGGATAATGTCAATACGCATTAACGGGCCACTGTAGGCTGAGTTGGGGTTACTGGATCTGTGGCAAAATAATGATACCAAGGAGATGGAAAACAATATTAATCAATGGATCTGCGAGTACCACAATTTAGACTTGTTCAGTCATAATGAAAAGACGGAGTCTGAAATGAACTTGAGTAGTAATATGAAAAAAAGAAAGGCCATTGATGATTCTGCACTTGAGCCTCTGAGTTCAACTGAACAAGTAACCAAGAAACGAAAAGTTATTCCGTCTGGCGGAAATATATCAACACTCGATCGATTCTTTGCGGTGTCCAAAAAAACAATACCTACACAGCCATTAAAGGCCAAGTACGAATGCGTGATTTATTATTTATCTAACTGACTCGAACGAATACATAGGCTATTAAAGACACCCGATAAGTCGCTTGTACGTGGTGCAACGGCTGCATTGAAGACAAAGTCACCTGTCGTTTCACCCTCTTCGCTGAAACAACAAGATCTGTCAAAGTTCTTTTCAGGCGTGTCAAGTGTCAGCATGAATATTTTTCAGTGCCTGGTGGAGAGCGGAAAGTTACCTCCACCTGACACAGTCCGATTGGTGAAACCTCCGATGGGACTGGAATGGCCTCGGTTTATCACACCGTATTTGGGGTAAGTCAAGTTTTACTTGTAATAGGTCATTAATTTCAGGTTAGTGGTGGTGACATGTCTGGTGTCCAAGTCACGGGTTACAACTACGCATCCTCGTTGCTGCCAAAAATATCGTGGGATGAAGTTCAGGCAACTGGCCCGTTCTTCGCAATATTGCTAGACCCTCCATTAAGACCTAAAGAAGACGACGGCAAGGTGTATGGCAAGGGTTACGTGACTATAGACGACGTACAGGTATTGAGCTTGGCTTCGTTTGCTGGTATGTCACTCATAGGTCCTCTAGGCGTGGATAAAAGTTAGCAATCAACTGATACCGAAGGGATTTCTGTTCGTGTGGATCGAGAAAAAATTTATTAGTGATGTAAGTAACAAATAGAGCGTACTTTTTATTAAATGCTCGTTAGATTATCAAACTAGCCAAAAAGTGGAAGTTTTTGTACGTTGAAAACTTGATGTGGATGAAAAAGTACGTGAACAATAAGATGATGGAAGAGCACAGCGAGTATTTCAACAAATCCAAGCTATCATTGCTTTTATTCCGCAAGGTAAGTCGACATTTGGGAAGGTGTTATGTAATCATGTTAAATAATTGGCCCAGGGACACGGTGACATGGAACTTCGTCATCAACGTAATCCAGATGTCGTCGAATACCCCTCGTTGGATATCAAAGATGATGTCGAGGGTATGAGGCCCGAAAAACCAATGGAGTATGTATATAATATGATTGAGACCTTGTTGCCAGAAGCGAACTACAATCAGTCAACTGGCAAGGGGCGCATGCTTGAAGTGTAAGTGTACAAGCCAACTTATCACTGATTTAATTTGAATAGTTGGGCATCTAAAGGTGCCAGGCGCAGGGGTTGGACTCATATCTATATTGAACCGTCATCGAAACAAGATTTGCGCGAGAGCATGGACTCGTTGAACAACAGCATGCAGGTTGTAGAAGATAGTGACAGTGACGAGGATATTTTGATGCAAAATGCTCGTGACGAGAGCGAACTGTTCGGAGACGAAAAGAGCTCGGACGATGTGGTTGACAGCGAGAGTGACGTGGACCTCGAAGTACTTCTTGACAAACCCACAAACGACATGGGCGGGAAAAATAATATCAATTATAATGACGATGTAGTAATGATCAATAGTCCTAAAATGGCGATAACAGATGATGATGTTACGCGTAAGAACGAGGATGTGATTCGTCCTGAGCGAATGTGTAGTGTGCACCGAGGGAACGTGATTGACGTTGATGAAGGCGACGGGAAACTTGACGAGGATCTCGAGGCTAAGAGTGATAAGAACAACGATAGTGTGCATGAAAATGATATAATATTGGATGACAGTGACGACAGTGTGAACGACGGTGAATTGGAAGACTTTTGGAATGCACTTACAAATGACTAACACATGGCAAACGTCTTGTAAATAAATGTAAATAGGAAATGATAAGGAATTTTAACGATTTTTTTTTAATGACAGTTCGACGTGAATGGCATCGGCACTTTGTCTTGAATATATTCAGATTTTGTTATGATTTTTTTAAAATATCTTCCAAGTCGCAAAGCTGAATAAGTACGTGTTAGTAACATCACGACGTAACGAGTGTGAATTTAGCAGACGTACTGCAGGACCTTCGAGCACGTGACCGTCCTTGTCAAATCGAGCACCATGAGAGGGGCAGTCCCACGTGCACTCCACTGGGTTCCACTTGACAATGCTCTTCATGTGCGTACAGACTGCAGAGCACGCGTGCAACTTGCCAGCAGTGTCACGATAGGCAGCAATTTTGTGCAGCCCTGATTGCACTATCTTTCCCTCACCAGGGTTGATCTCGTTGAGCGCGACGTGATCGCTGTGTAACCAACCCAAAGTGAACTCTTTGGCCACGTCAAAGTTCTGCGAGATAACAAGTTGTTAGCGTTAAAAATGCATGCGTGGTTTACCTCTTTAAAAAAATCTGAGGCAGATGCTAACGGTTTGAAGCGAGTAGGATTGAACAGATCCGCGTAACGGTTGTGACGGCCCATGGCCAGATCAGTCATAATCCTGTTGTAAGAGTGAGCAATTATTACCGTATTAGGACAATATTACATTGCTGCAATTGAGCCCAATGAGATGCCATCGCCGCCGAATCCGGTGGCCAAATAGATGTGTTTTCTCATGTGCGAGCGACCAATGTACGGCAAGCCGTCGACTGACTCATAATATTGCGCGGACCATCTGTAAACAACTTCTTCGACATTAAATCGCAGCTTGGTGTAGCGGATCAAATCTTCGTACGGTTCATTTTCGTCTACAAATCCAATCAGTTTTGCGTGCTGTCAATGAACCGGAATTAATACTACCTTTGGGATGTCCAGTTTTGTGATCCGAACCGCCCTAGAATACAAAGACAATTTATTATATACATTAGTTGTGCACAACATACGACAACCAACAAGGGACCAGTTTCAACGCGTTGATGTTGCGCGTCATAACAGGTTTGTGAGGGTACTGTGCGGATGTAGTGGTACAGATCCTCTATTTGCAATTTTGTTAGATTTGTTTTGACACGCACCACGACATTACCTGTGTCCCAAAAAATACCTTTGGGAAGATCTCCGTGGATTCTGCATGCAATTACGTAGCTACGATATGGAGCGATGGCTGTGTGCAGTATGTGCAAGCCGATCGGGGTGTGCGTTGCCACGATCACAGCGTTACAGGTGATTTTGCCTGTAAATGCTGGTTAATGTATCTGTCACTAATAAAGGGTGTTATACATGCCTAGCGGAGTAATGACAGTGCATGGCTCACCATCTTCGTAGTTCATTACTCTTAGCGGATCCGTCAGCAAAATATTTTTCTTTAGCGAAAGATGAAATTAATTACCTCGTGTCTTCATAAATACGAGAGCCATCACCATTAATATATTCAGCAATGCCGTAGAGGTATTTAGTGGCATGAAATTGTGCCTGGTCAAGTGATCTTGTAAACACGTCCGCAATCAGTAAGTCCTAAACTTACGTTGTTCGGAATTTTGAGCGCACCAATAGTTTTGAATGGCAATGGCGCGTAATCTATGAGCTCGCAATTGATACCAGCGGTGCGGCTGTGCTCGTACTCTTGTTTTAGTTCTGTGACGTCGTCGTCATCTTCCGTGTAGTAATAAACTGACTCGCGACTGAACTCGCAGTCGATGCTCAAATCGTTAGAGATATTTTCGATCATATTAATACCCTCATTCATTGCCTATTTAAAATAAATCTGGTAAGGCATGGACCTCTAAAGCACGCTGTTTCATTTCTCGTCACCTCTTGCATTAAATGAGAGGCCTCTTTGCCGAAATCATTTTCAATATCCGCGAAACTAGCATCGTGAATATTGGTGGCGAATGCTGACAAGTCCAAATTAAGATTCGTTCCAATTATAACGAGTTTGGCAGGCAGGAGTACTAACCGGTACCGCCACCACTAGAGCAAGACGCAATTTTATGTCTTTCTAAAACGGCGACTCTGCGACCTAGCGAGGTTATTTCGCCTCGGCATGAGTAATTCGGAGGAAATTTAATATTATTACCTTCTTTCTTTAAGAGATAGGCAGCAGTCAGACCAGTTATACCACCGCCAATAACTATTAATATATTATTAACCCAACTCAGCCAGCAAGAGACCAGAAAGTTTTTCAGTTAACACACATACTTGCAACATCGTATTTTTTATCACCATCCAATGGACTGTATTCTTTCTTTGGCATGGTGCCTAACCAAAGGGACACATGCTTGTTAAAGGAATATGTGGACATTCTTCGGTGTACAAGATTCTTGTTTTACTGAAGTGATGTGAGATGTTGTATGACTGAAAATTTTTGAAACATAATATGCTATTGATTTGGGAGTGTCAAAAAAGAAAGAAAGTTTCTCAGTGCAGGAAAATCCAAAAAAATTTAGAAAACACGAAAATAAACAAAACTCATTACCATGACGTCTGAAAATACCACGAACCGTTACTAAACTCTATTGCGGTTGTCTTTCGGTCTCCGCTCTCGGATCAAGTTTGGTGGATCTAGATGATTCTGTATTAATTTGCTGGGTAGTCAAATTTATAGTCTTGGCAATATTGTCTCCAACAATGTTTGGTATACCCTATTTCGTGGCGAAGGATCAGCCACAAAAAATGTTCTTTATTGTGAAAAGAATTTGAGCTCGTCCAGCCCTTGTTTGATTTCAACTCAGCACCACATTGTTACTACATCAAGGTATATAATTCGGTGCGGTAATTAATCTTACTTCTTTCGAGCACGTGTGCTTCCAAAATGATTCTTCGTTGAGCAAGTAGATCCAGTTCATTTTTTGACCTTCTTGTAAGTCTTTTTAGTGTTCTTTATAGGAGCACCTGTATTCTCACAATTATTCTCCTTATTTTTCGGTTCGCGCTTTCGTTTGCGAGCAATGACTTCGGGCCAGGTGATGGCCTTGCTGCACTGCGGACAGGTACCTGAAGTCGGAATTAATGCAGTTGGTTCCTTTTTAAGTAATTCTGCTGATAAGCAACACAAATGTGCTGACAAGGTGCACCGTGCCGTCGGGCATGTTACGCACTTGTCCTACAGAAATTAAGTTAACAACCAATTTAAGTAACGATCAGTCTCGAAGTACCTTATCTATTTCTTGGTTACATATGGAACAATGTTGAATAATTGATTTGTAAATATTCTCGCGTGCTATTGAAATGTCACGATTGATCACTACGAGCGTCGCTAATTTTGATAAATTGTAGCGTTAGATTAAAACTCCTACGACAAGTATTGTAAGTGGGACTCACACTCGTCAGTTAGATCAACGATTTCCGGGTCATGTTCGAGTTCGTCCATTATTTTCTCTACTTCAGCGTTATCAAGTTCACCATCTGAATCGTTTATTTCTTCCTCCTCTGGTCCGGCATCCACGTAATTTTGCATCAAATCTTCAGTCGATCCTGTCTCTTCCTTCATATGGACAGGTAATGCTGGACAGTTCTGAAGAGAAACATTAATTTTAACTTTTGTGAGATCTAGTTAATTGTGGGCACCTGTTTTAATTCCTTGTAATTCTGGGATAACCAGCGTACAGTAAGTGGAAATCTAGACCATGGAGGCACATTGAGCATCTCGTACATGTGTCTATAAAAAATTACCTCGTTAGATATCCACGAGTCCCAAGTTATGAACTGCTAACAATAAAAACCTGCGATTAAATTGTGGATTTTTACCTAATTTTAGCCTTTAAGAGGTGCTGAGGTCCAGCTCGTTTGATTGTGGGCATTATATCTTTCATCGGCCTAGCTAACTTCGGTCTTTGCCAGGCCCATTCAAAGTATAGAGCCGCACGTTTACTTGTAAACCCGTGAATGAGGAGCACCATATTCCTACAATTAAGCAAAGGGTTTTATTGGATCGTGAAAGTGTTGGGTTGAAATTACTAAACTCAATCTAAAATAAATATAAATAAATTGAACATGATTTTATGCTACAATGTAACAAACTGAACTACGATCTAAACAAATTAAAATTGTGTCATTTTTTTTTATTATAAATAATTACCATGGCAGTTTCTTAGAGGTTTTCTTCGCGCCCCCTTTTACTTCTCTATTATGTTGACGAAGTCTCCGTATGGGATTATTTGTGAAGCCGATATACGTGTGGTTGAGCCATCTCGGATTAACAGGCGTCAATAAATAACAACAGAACAGCTTATTCATGACGCATCAATGTAGGATCTGTATTTCGCATTTCAACTGACACGAATCGTGTGTTCGAAGTAACGCGGTGAACACACAAAAAAAAAAAATACAAATCTCACAGTACAACACAAGGGCTGATTATAATTATTAAAAAAAAAAGGATTTAATTATAAATTAATTAATTTTTCTCGTCCACCGCCATTCCCCCGTCGTCGTCAACAACGACGACAAACTTTTGTTTCTTCTTCTCGGTTTTTGTGACGGGTGCAGCAGTTGACGATTCAATAGAAATCAAAGAGTTATTATTGGTTGTAGGAACGGGGTCTGTCTTCGATTCTTTTTTGGTCTTCTTCTTCAATCGTCGATCTTGTTTCTCTGTCTTGGATCTGTTCTTTTTCTTTGACTGTTCTGGCTCTTTGTCCTCAATATTTTCATTAGGTTCGACATCTTCTTCATCGTGCGCATAGTCATCGTTTTCCTCTGTGTTATCTTCACCAGTTTCAGCCTTTTTTTCCTCTTCCGCGTCAAGAAGTCCCAATTCTTTCAATTTTCGACGTTTCTTTTGATCTTTCTTTTTTTGTTTTGCTTGTTGCGTTTTAGTATATTTCTTCTGCGCTTTAGTAACCACGTGCTGAACGAAGTGTCAATTTAACCATTTGAGACCTTCAGTACACTTACTTCGACGGGAACGTTCTCGACATATGTTTTGACAGCATTTTCATCGTCAGAAGTATCAATGAAAGTGTTGATGTTCGTGGTCATTTCCGCGGGGTGTTGGCCTTTGAGGTGGTGTTCTCGGCGACGCAATGAACACCGGCTCAACTCAGTCACCAAGTCCCAGCGAGCGTTGTACGTGTCCCACAGACTAAATGAAGATTCAATTTTGATACGAGCTCGCTCCTGTTTGACTCGCAAATATTTTTCGTGCTTGTCGCTGACACCTGTCATCATGTTCCGAAAACTGCGGTCGAAACTCTCTACATAACGCAGCTTTAAACGTGCATATTCAACTTTGAAATGGGTGTTGATTTCGTCGAATTTTGTCTGTAGCACGAGGTATCAGCTGAAGTTGAAATCGCGTAGTATCACACTTACGTGCTGTTCTAATTGAATTGGTGTGTTGACAATGGGTTCGAGGCAGTGGAGAGGCAGTGTAGACTTCATTTCATTTATCTAGCCGTGATTATAGTAAAAGGCAAATAATAAAGTTTGATTTACATACTTTATTGGTGGCGCCCTCCAGTACTTTCACAGGCTCACTTTCTTCAATTCCCAGGGTTTTGCCGATAGAATAAATTTCGTGCTTATAAATGTCAGAATTGGTATTTAACATTAATTGGAAGCTTCCTACCCTCTGCTTTATTGAAGGATCGCGCCACAGGCACAAACGAAGAGTCATCAACTGAGAGAACGCAGAATCTGCAAAAAGTTTAATACTTCCGTAGAATGCATGACGGACGAACCTAAAGCAACGAAGCGAGTGAATTCGTCAAGATCTTCCTTAATATTTCCTGATATCACTGGAAAGTGTGTGAAACAGAAAATATAGCCTGAAATATGTTGACAAATTCTTACGTTGTTGTTCCAAAAATAATTGAATAGTTTTGAAAATATTTTCCTCATCAATCTGACACTCTTCCAGCAACAAGTATTTGCTTAGCTTATTGACTTCTTCTAGAGCTTCATAAAGTACTTTTTTAAATTGTTGAGTGTCTTCATCCGTTAGAAGATGTTTGGCGGAGTAAGGAAGGGCTAAGGTTTTGAGAACATGCCCGAGCTTTAGAACCCTGTGTTGTTCTTCGAGTAAAAAGTCCCCCATGGTAGTAACTGTGTCAATGATATAATTTAATGCTCAAACTTGCGTTACCCCTTTTTTGTCGCGATATTTTGCTACAAACTTAAGAATACTGAAAACCAAACCTTATTAAATTCTAACTGAAAGTTGTAACAATCCAAGTCGTTTTTTGTGAGACGTAAAGTCAGTGTTGTTGAAGACTGGGAGAGGTGTTACCTCATCCGCCTTAAAGTTAACCAATAGAGGCTTCCGATAAACTTCAAAAACACCTGGCCACCAACCACTAGTCCGGTATTAATTTATTTACACAAATTGCTGTATTGGCGCGCTAATGTAATTATAATAACGAATGAGTAATGTAAGTAACGAATGCAAAGCCTACCAGTTTTGGCTGCAATGTAAAATATAAATAAAGCCGGTAAGTAATTTGGTCCATTTCCGATACCGCCGGTTACACGACCACACAAACCCCCAACGAGTGTCGCTTGTAGATCTTTATTTTATTTATCCGAGTTCTGCTATTTAACCTTCACAGCGCAATAAAGGTGCAATGTTGCGAAGCTTTATCAAGCATACGCAATTGGTAAATAGGACATACTTCGCCAATTCAGTCATCAAGCGAACAGTGAGCTCCAAGAAATCTGGGTTGTTCAACGGGATCAAGCAAAATTCTTCAATGCAACGCAATAACATTTTTAAAAATCGTATTGCCGTAACAAGTTCGGTCGCCTTTGCTTGGCTAGCATGGCAAAATTACTCCAGTAAGAATATTAATAATTAGTGGATGGGGGCCACGTGCGCATTTCGTTATTTTACTTATGCATATTAGTTGAATATTAGTATTAATTTTCCTAATTAAAATAAATATTATACCGCGCTAAATTATTAATTTGCAGAGTCCCCGAAAGATCCAAGTGATGGCGTTGAAGTGGACAATGTATCATCTGAAAGCACAAGTACCGGATTTGTGCAAGCAGCTGAGGTCCAGATCCCTCATCCGGACAAAGCGCACAAAGGAGGGGAAGACGCGTGCTTTATTTCTAAAGACAAAACAGTACTCGGAGTATTTGACGGTACGTATTATTATACATGACGAATAGTCTCACTTCAAGCGAGTTTGTTGTTAGACATTTTGATAATGGCGACAACATTACTCGCATCAAAAGATACGCTCACAATTACTAACGGCGTTTATATACAATAGGTGTCGGTGGATGGGCTGACAGTGGTGTAGATCCACGTGAATATGCTGTCAAACTGTCTGAAGGTTGCAGAAAAGAGGCGGACAACACTAATACCCGTGACCCGCAAAAGATTATGCAAGCAGGCTGGGAGGGCGCCAAACGGACTGTCGGTAGCAGGTACAATCCTTTACTTACTAGCACTCTACTTCTCGCATTAAAATGCATGAGAGCATACTCTCGTTGATCATTATTAGGTGTGAGATCACTATTAACCTCTGCATTCAGCACTGCTTGTGTTGCCGTATTGAAAAATGACACTGTATATATGGCCAATTTGGGGGATTCAGGAATGATGATTGTCAGACCTCCCAACGAAGTGAGTCCAGTAGTGTAGCCTCATCAACACTAACGTAGTTAACCTTTTTTGTCGCTAGGTCATTTTTCGATCACAAGAACAACAACACTCATTTAACTTCCCGTATCAATTAGGCACGCAAAGTGGAGACCAACCGAAAAATGCTGCCAGAGAACAGTACGGGTCAACCAACTCTACACAATTAATTGTATTCTAATGGATCTTATTTGCAGAGTCAAAGTCGCTGAAGGTGACATTGTCATCTTGGGTACTGACGGTCTTTTCGATAATCTGTTCGACTCGGACATTACGCAAGTCATCACTACTACACTAACCGAACACAAGGATGCAAAAGACTTTGCAAATAAACTAGCACAAAACATTGCAAAGGTCGCTTCGCAGGTATGAATGAGTTATGTAGAGTCAAACAACGGATGTATTAACGGATAACTTAATAGGCTGCTAATGATAAGCGAAGACAATCCCCCTTTGGCAAGAATGCTGGTCGGGTACGTGTTTGAGGCTAGCCATCGTAGTTATCTGACGTAACCCTAGTTTGGCTATCGATACAATGGTGGCAAGCTCGATGACATTACAGTAGTTGTCGGGATTGTAGGCAATGTGCAAGAGGACGTAAGAGGCGAGAATCTTAAAGGAAAAGAAACTGCCATGAAGGCTAAACTATAGTAACGAAATAAATTGCGTTGAAACAAGGTTGTTGGTACTTATTCTTTTGTTGTATATGCACATTTGTGCTTTCGGGGCAAAATCTCGATAGCGACAGGTTGACATCTGTTTCCGCCTCGCGAAAAAAACTCGCTATCGTTACATTCAACGCGCGAGATAACAAGACAATATCGCTATTGTATTCATGCTAATTTAGGGACTATAACCTTTGGTCCCTTTGGCAACGACGATTTAAAAACTGCTTTCGAGTGTCAGATTTCGAAAAGGATAATAATTAAAGTAATAAAGCCACGAATATGTCAGCTGATACTACACCCACCAATTCACCGCGTTCGCAACGCCATGATGTTCCAAATACTGCAAGATCTTTAGCAAGTTCTATGCTTGATTATTCTGTCGATGGCATGATTAAAACGTTATGCAATGCGGATGTTGCACCATGTAAGTAAAAATGATAATTGCAGAATAATATTACCCATGCTTGTTTTCATCCTAAAAATAACGTGTAAAAATCAAAAAAAAAATTGCAATACTGAGGCACCAAATATAATGCTCAATTTCGCTGCCTTAGTACCTATAAACCATTTCCACAAACTTCAAACTGTTCCGTCTCGAAATCCAAAATGATTCTGAATTTTCTAACGGTTATTTTGCAGCAAATGACACGGTACAACGCTATTTCTCGATATATCATTACTATGTCAGCGATATTGAGTTGTTACAACTATTAATGGAAAGGTATTTGATGAAACTCGGTTTGATTAATTTATTCGATTCAATTCAATTTAAAGTTAAGCTAAAATATCCCAACAGATTCCATGTCCCTAAAAACGCAAGTGGAATGAAAGAAGACGATTGCAAACGAACGACAATTCAGCTTCGGTAAGCAGATCTACTCGATTTCTTTTATATTATTACGAATTTGTAATAATCGAGGACAGTGTGGTCAATTCAATTAAAAAATGGTTGGAACTTCGTTATTCAGAACTAGTTATAAACGAGGAGTGGATGGAACTATACAATATATTTTTAACTACAATCAACAAAAGCGAGGTTCAAAAACAGTGGTCTGCCTTCTTAGTCAAGCGATTCGTAAGTATTACCTGCTGATAATATACCCATGAGGCATGCATCACAATTATTTAGGGTTAAATTTTGTGACACGCGTAACAAAAGCCATAAAATTTATTATTAACACGCACCAGGATGAAATTTCGCGTACCATGACACCAGTGATATCGCCTTTGGCTGGAGCATCGGCCAATCAATTAAATTCGCCGTATTCTATATTGAAAGCCAAACCTGCACACATCGCAGAGCAAATGACGTACCAAGAGGTATGAGCCACTTTGACATTAATCAAATACCATTGACATTAAATAAAATGTTCCACATAGAGCGTCTTATTCAGGCAAATACCACTTGTAGCTTATTCGGCATCGTTTTGGTCTAATTCTCCGGCAGCCCACACGTTCTCTGAAAGATTTAACAAAGTATTCTACTCGATTATCATTATGGACGATCAAAATTGACAAATTATATTAGACAAGCTATTGGGTAGCGTCAGAAGTCATGATGAGGAAATCCCGCAAAGAACGAGTGATGATGATTGTGTTCTTTATTAAGGTGCTGCAACACCTCATCAAACTCAATAATTTTAACGGTGCTATGGAAGTATTGAGCGCATTTAACCTTCACATTGTCACAGCGTCGGCCATGCAGAATGAGTGGAAAGTAAGTACAACGTGAAATGTACAAACAGGAAGTTAATCAAATGATATGAAGGCTGTACCGAGCAAACATATGGCTATGTTAAAGGAAGCGAGTAACTTAATGAATCCACGCAACAACTATGGAAATTACCGAGAGCTGCTCAAAACAGTCAAAACTCCGTGCATTCCATTCGTATCACTCGTGCTGAGGGATGTTATTCACGTTGAAGGTACGCCCTTTGTTGATTTCGTTTGCTCTTGTCTGAAACTTTCAATAGAGCAAGAAGAAACCTTTGCAGATGGAGTTGTGAATAATGAGAAAATGAGTCGCATTTCAAGAATTTACGGCGAAGTCATCAAGTACTTACCGCCTGAAGAAGGTTATCCGTTTGCAGAAGACTTGAACGTAACACGTTACTTGTTTTATCGATATCAATACACGCTCACCGAACAAGATCTCTCAGCACAACTCGAAGCTTCTCTTTCGGCATCAACTGCTGGTCTCGATGACAGTGGTAGCTTTGAGGCCTCGTCTTCATCACCCAAAAAGGGTCCGAAGAGATCTCGTTCACTCCAAAACTTGACACCCGAAGCAGGCAAGGAACAATCTATAAACTTGCGTACCTCAGAATCAATTGAGTTTGTAATGGGTCCTTCATCACGCGAAGGCCCGAAACTCTACCAGAGCGTGCTAGTGAACAATCACAACAAAGTAAGTAACCCTGCCTTGATGTACCATGTGTTTCAAAATTAACTCGAACTAGGCCAAGAAGTCCAGTGACTCATCGGGGAGCAGCACAAATGAATCGTCAGAGGACAAATCTGAAAAGCCAAAGCGCAGAGACAGCCAGTCATTGAGCAGAACAGACAGCGCAGCCAAACGAGAAACAACTCTCCCTGTTAGACGCAAGAGCTTCTTCTTCCCCGAGCGTCCCTCAATGAAACCTGACTCGCGTAAACAGCTTGAGTTGAGCGAAGATGTCAGGTCAATGATTCAAACTCCAACACAATGGCTAGTTTTTGACAAAGAAAAGGATAAGGATAAGAATGGCTCGTCTGATAGCAGCGAAAGTGAGAAGAGCTCATCCTAATAATTAGGTACGGTTTGGTAAATTGTACATGATTTGTATAGATGCGCAAAAGTCGTAATTGTAGCTACATAAATACAAAATATTTATTATAACGTACGCTGGCATTTTAAGGTATTTTAATATGGATTACGAATTAACTTTTGGCGTGGCTGAATTTTCAGTGAAAAAATGTTTAGTTACCAGACAAACTTTCCTGTTTGTTTCATTCATCAGCTTTATTATGAGCAACATCGCACACCCAAAATCTATCGAGCAATTGCTCGTAGAGACATCAATTAAGACTTTGATCAGCGAAAATGCTACTCGTCCGATTGTTTCTATTCCGTATACAGCCACAATTTCCGAAACAATTGAGGTAACCTGTTTGTTCAATGCATAATTATCTCATAATTTCTTCCCAGGTCCTCTCGAAAAACAAATTGCTTTCTGTGTTGCTGGAAGATCCATCTGTTTCTGACCTAAAGAAAAAATACTTAGGCTTTGTCGATATGTTTGATATCCTCAGATATGTAATTAGAACATATACAGAGGAAAAGGAGATTGCAGATGGTCAGAAATGGTAAAAGTTAATTTGTCGATCAGAATTCAGGTTAAAATTCATATCAGGTTGACTTGGAGTCACGACATTGGACATCTAGAATACAAAGGTCAACTCTTTGCTAACTACCCAATCAAAGATTGCATCGGTAGGAAAATTCTTTATCGTCTTCGCAACGATCTACTGGTCTGACTCTGTCGCTTAGATCTGTCGAAGATTGATCCATTCTGCTCAGTAAAAATCACGTCTATGTTGCCTCCTCTCTTATTTATATTTAAAAAGGGGATACACAGGTGAGTCGCTATTAAACCTAATAATATATCACACCAAACTCATTTTACCCTCAGAGCGGCCGTCGTTGATGAAGAAGATAGAATCATCCACGTAGTGACTCAATCGAGTGTGATACAATTCCTCGCCAAACACATTAATCACTTTGGCCGCATCGCCACAACCACAATAGAGAAGATCGGTCTCGGGTATCGCTAGACAATGTTTATCCTTATTTGACAATCACTAACTTAATTTCAGTTTTCAGACAGTTCTTTACGTCAACCCTGAAGTACGAGCCATTCATGCTTTCTATCAGGTACAAAATTTCGCCGATAATAATACTTTCGTATTAATACCCGATTCAGATGTGGTTCCATAAAGTTAGTGGCGTTGCAGTAGTCGATGGAAATGGTGCACTATTGGCCAATCTCTCCGTGACAGATCTCAAGGGACTTTCGCAACAAAACTTCCCTTCGCTGCTGGATCCGGTGATGGAATTCATTGACAAACATGTCATGTTCAAGAAGATTCCTCCCCTTACAGTTACTCCCGATACAACGTTTGAAACCGTCGTACTAAAGATTGCAGCCACTGGTGTGCATAGATTGTGGATCGTGGACACAGACAAGAAACCAGTTGGTATCATCTCGTTGACGGACGTAATGAACTTGCTGGATTTACGCGTGTATATCGATCAGAACTTATTGTAGCTAGTATCTGCAAAGAATTAAAGAAATACGAGAAATGTTGAATATGCACAGGTTGCTTCATTTTATGGAGAAAGTGAAGCTGCATTTTTTTGTCACCTTCAAACAGAAATTGGCAAGGAGTGGACTACGAGATAATAATAAGTCGAAGAATAGTAAATGCTTTCCAAAGGTTCCGCATCCAAATCACCTTACCGGTTTTTTTAGTATATAGGCCACACCTTGAAATAGGATCAATAGGGAATCCAAACCACAAGAAATTACTCCATTTTTTTAAAAAAAACTTTCGAAAACCAAAAGCCAAATCTTAAAGGAATGGCCCTAATGTAATCGTATGTTTCAACAATGTCTCTTCGTTAAATAGGATAATACTATTCCCA
>Ga0097678_1002073_pt1 | contig 17565 bp, 9 predicted proteins | sample ThiBiot_500_plan_2_FD_72847 | JGI IMG/M metagenome (GOLD analysis project Ga0097678, IMG submission 72847) | Wastewater bioreactor microbial communities from Cape Town, South Africa - Thiocy_expt_500_plan - 1398105537976 (version 2) (version 2) ...
AAAATAATATTTTTCTTTTTATTGAAGCCCTAAGAATGTTAGCACAACCTTCTTCTGGCACGTTCTTGATTAAGGCTTTAGAAGATGAACGCCTATCTTCACTTCAATATAATCCAAAGTTTGTTTGGGCGCTGGAAGCATTCTGTGAAAATGAAGAAGTTCAGACTTTTTTATTAAGCTATTTGAAAATCTGGCGGGGTCCACATATTAGTTTCGGAGATCAAATACCAGCTCTCGAAGCTTTAGCTAAGGGTGCGCCGGCAATACTAATTGAAAATGTGCTCCAACTTTATAGAAAAGGAAAGCTTTATCCAGCTACCAGACAAGCTCTTGCAAAGTTCATTCCCCATTTTGCTAGTCAAGATTTTAAAACTTTAACCGAGCAAGAATTTAGTGATCTTCTAAATATCATGCTTTGTGATAGAGGTTCTTTAGAAACAAGATTATTAACTCAACAATATATTACTTTAATTAAACCTGAATTACAGGAAAACCTCCATAGCAAGTTAAGTAACAGCCAGGATGTATGGGAACGTGCATGTGGTATTTCAATGCTAGGTTACCGGGCTAATACAGACGATAAAATAAAACTGAGCCAAATTAACGAGAATCCAATAATTCGGCATTATGCTGATTTAGCTATTAAAACACTCAGCAAACAAAAAGAATTAAATTTTCTTATTGAAGAGTTTATGTCTGAAGATATGACTGTACATCTTGCCTCTTTTCTAAGTTTAGCTGAGCAAGGTGAAGAATTACATCTAAGAAAGTTATCAACATTAATTGAACCTAATACCATTTTGTATGCACAATACATACTTTTGCACCAAAAAATTACCAGCAGGTTAAATAAAGAGCGTGATGAAATAAGAGTTCAAGAACGAGATTTTTTACAATCTTATGGACTTGAATATGTAGATTGAAACCACCACAACGCTTTATTTGAGAATAATTGTAATTGGTATGTTTTTACAAATGATACTCTTTATTGAGAATAAGGATTTCAATAGATGAATTTTAATCAGAAATATCCGTGGCAGCGGTTTTGGTTTCCTGTCGTTAAAAAAGAGGATACTTCCTTGGGTGTCACTGGTTTAAGGCCCCTTGAGGAGATATTCACATATTGGGATCCGGAACTTCGCAAGGACGAGGTTACTTTTGAAGCAATTGCAAATACTAATTGTCTTCTTTTAACCGGCGACCCAGGTATGGGTAAATCTCATGCACTTGAAGCAACATATATAACAACCGACCAGAATTTAAAAGAGCACGGCCATCAGACACTTTGGCTTAACCTTAATTCCTATGAAGCAGGAGAGAGTAAACGCCTTCTGCAGGATCTTTTTGAAAACCCAACGTATAAAAGTTGGCAAGAAAATCAATATCAATTGCATGTTTTTTTAGATAGTTTTGACGAATGCTTATTAAGCATACCAAAATTAGTACAATTACTTATAAACGAGTTTCAAAAACACCCTCTCGAAAGGCTTTATATACGGATCGCTTGCCGTCCAGGAGAAAGGTTATCGTGGATTGTTGACGAATTTGCCAAGCTTTACGGTAATGATAAAGTTGAAATTTATCAACTCGCTCCACTGAAATCGAGTGATGTAATTAGAGCAGCTGAAATTGAGAAAATAAATTCCCAAGCTTTCTGGTCGGAAGTCACTTTACGCCAGGTTACTCCACTTGCAATAAGACCAATTACACTTAAGATGCTCCTTGCTTTATATAAAAAGGATAAAACCCTTCCCAATAGTCAATTTGAAATATATGAGAAAGGATGTTTACTACTGGCTGATGAAACAAATACTGGCCGTAATTTAGCTAGTCGGACAGACAAACTTTCTGTACAACAACGGTTAGTAGTAGCAGGACGAATTGCAGTTATTACTCTCTTTACGAATCAGCGAACCATTTCGTGGGCTGCAACCGATTGGCAAAGTACAGATGTCGGAAGCTTAAATTTATATCAGTTAGCAGGCTCAAGTGAAATAATAAATGGTTTTGAATTAAAAGTTACAGAAGCTGAAATCAAAGAAGTTTTATCCAGTGCGCTTTTTACCAATAATGAAACAACTAGATTACAGTGGGCTCATCAAACTTACGGCGAGTTTTTAGCTGCTTGGTATCTGTTAGTACATAAACAATTAGGACCAGAACGAATCATGCAGTTAATTACTTCTTACAGCTTTGATGGCACTTTTCAGGGACTGGTTCCAGTCCTACATGAAACCACCGCCTGGTTGGCTAGTAAATCTCCTAGAATTTTTTCGGAGGTTGTCAAAATAGAACCGGATATTCTACTAAAAAGTAACGTAGCAACCGATAACCTTCAAGATCGCTCTAATTTAATTGATAAGCTTTTGGAGTCGTATGATCGGGAAGAAATATTAGATTATGACCATAAGGTACGTCAAAGTTATTACAAGTTGGCTCACCCAGGACTTGCAAATCAATTAAGACCTTATATCCAGGATTCTTCTAAAGGTTTTGTCGCACGTCGAGTTGCTACAGATATTGCTGAAGCGTGTTCTGTAAGAGAACTCCAAGATGTTATATTAGCATTAACTCTTAATTCTACAGAACTTTATCCTCTTCGAACCAATGCTGCCTATGCTCTTACACGTATCGCAGATCAATCGACAAAAGCAGCACTCAAACCTTTGGTCTTTAACCATGCAGGAGATGACCTTGATGATGAGTTGAAAGGCTGTGCCTTAAAGGTTACCTGGCCGGTGTATTTAAATGGTGAAGAGTTATTCGAGGCATTAACGCCGCCTCAAAACGAAAGTTTATTTGGTTCATATAATGCCTTTTTTACACCTACACCTCGTTACAATTTTCTTGATTATTTGCAGCCAAATGATTACTCATTTGCGTTACAGTGGCTAATCAAACTAATACCGGATGAGAATTTACCTATTAGATTTTACGAAATAATGTATGAGGTGTTGCAGCGATCCTGGCAGTATATTGAAAAAACCGAGATACAAGTACCTTTTGGTAGAGCAGTCTTACTTTGGCTACTGCATTACCACCATTTCCGTGGCTATCTTTCAACTAGCCTACGATTTGCAAATTTTGTAAAAAGCGAAGATAACAAAAAAAAGCAAATCCTATTCCATACAATTATTCCTATTCTGGCTAATCCCGACAACGATCTCCTCTTACAGTATTATGCCTTTTCTGGTTTCCTTGATAGTGAAGATATTCCCTGGTTATTAGACTTTATAGAAACAATTCCTGAGCAAAATACTGAATTACGAAAAACCCTTGCTTTTTTGGTAAAACAAATACAAAAACCTAAATCTGAGCAATCTAAACAAGAAATTGGACAGTTGGAGTCCACTTTTGAAGGAGACCTTCCAGAAATCAGGAATCAAGTTTATTCACTTTTAGATGAATGTGAAGCAGGTAATTCGTCAGCTTGGTGGCGCATCAATACTGAATTGCTTTTTGAGGATGCAAGTAGCAGTAGTTTTAATCCTATGCTTGAACTTGAATCAGATTTAAGATATCTACCGGGTTGGAAAGCTGCAGATGATGATACTAGGGATCGAATTACTACCACAGCAAAAAGATACTTGTTAGATCAAGATCCAGAACCATCTAAATGGTTTGGTACAACTACCCTATTTCGTCCAGCTTATGCTGGCTATCGTGCCTTGTTACTAGTCCTGCATCAGGATCCAGATCATTTGAACTATTTGCCTGCGACAGTATGGGAAAAATGGGCACCGATTATTTTATTCTATCGGATAAGTACTTATGGTCCAGAGTCGAGCACTAGCCGAGAAGGCGAAAAATCCCATTATATCCTTGTTGGGTTAGCTTACAGATTTGCTCCAAAAGCAATTGTAAGTAACCTACTGAAATTGATAGAACTTTTAAATCGCCCTAATGGTCATCTTTTTATTTTACAAAAACTCAAGTATTGTTGGGATGCGCAATTACTTCATGAATTATCTACAAGATTGTCAGCCAACGATTTATATCCAATTTGTACAGGTGAATTACTTAAAGAACTTATCTTACAAAAAAGCCAGGAAGCATATGATTATGCTGTTGGAATGATTGGCAGATGGTCTGAAGCTAGTAACGAAGCTGAACAAGAAAAAATTCTTATAATTGCCGCTACCCTATTGGCAACTGCAGATGACGCTGGCTGGAAGGTTATTTGGCCTATCTTAAACAGTGATGCCAGTTTTGGAAAGCAACTCATTCTTAAAATTAATAGTGCTTCTGAAGGTGCAATCGGCAATATTTGCACTAATGTAGCAGAAAGTGAATTGGGTGAATTTTATTTATGGCTTACTAAACATTACCCCCAAGCAGGTCATCCGACCAATAAAATAGTTTATCATCAGGGTTTATTAGAGGTAATTGCTGATTGGAAAGAAGCCATTATCAAAACCCTTCGATATAAAGGTACGGGTGAAGCCTGCTTGACTCTACAAAGACTTGTTGATAATATTCCTGATTCCTATGAGTTAAAAATAGCTTTTATAGAAGCTCGAAAACTTTCCCTCAGTTTGGGTTGGCAGCCCCTCAAACCCGACCAGATTCTAAAATTTATTGATGATATAAGTAGGGAAAAAGAAGTAGATAATTCGACAGTTCAATCAAAAAATAATAAAGGACTAACCCTAAATTTGCAAAATCCTTTAAGAAATGAAAGTCAATATCGTTTGGCAGTAGTTACCGCCTTACCAGAAGAATTTGCAGCAGTTGAAGCAATGTTAGATAAAACTTTTGATTTTCAAATTCCTGGTGATCCCCTTCATTATACAGGGGGACTAATAAATAACCACCCTGTAGTAATTGCTGTCTTACCTAAAATGGGAAATAATATTTCGACCTCTGTTTCTAGTAATTTATTGCGTAGTTTCCCTAACGTTACAAATATACTAATGGTGGGTATAGCTGGTGGCATTCCCTATCCTACAAAGATTGATAAGCATATTCGGTTAGGGGATATTGTAATTTCGGCGGACAAAGGAGTAATCCAGTTCGATTATGGTAAGCTTGAACAATCCGAGTCATCGAGTTCAGAAAATCATTTTATCATTCGAGATTGGGCACCACCACCATCTGCAAATCTGCAACAGGCTGTGCGACGTTTGCAAGCTCGTAGCCTTCGGGGGGAACGACCTTGGGAGCAGTACATTGAGCGAGCAAATACAATGGAAAATTTTGCGAAACCTAATGTCACCGAGGACATTTTATACGACTCTTATGATCAAGACAAAATTTTAGAGCACCCTTCTGATCCTTCACGTATGAAGGGTCAACCAAAGGTTCATTATGGATTAATAGGTTCTTCAAATACCCTTTTAAAGGATCCCATTAAACGCGACAAATTGCGTGATGAACAAAAAATACAAGCAGTTGAAATGGAAGGTTCAGGAATTGCTGATGCTACTTGGATAGCAGGTCGAGCTGGATATTTACTTATTCGTGGTATCTGTGATTATTGTGATAGTCACAAAAATGATGATTGGCATGGGTATGCAGCTGTTGTAGCTGCTGCTTATATGCGTGCGTTAATTGAGTCTTTACCAGATGAGTAATGAATCAACAAAAATTCATATTGACTCATTAATACTTCGCCACCATTTATGCCGGATCGTATGCAAATTGGGAGCAAGGTTGGTGAGTAGTTTTAGCGGTTCGAACGAGCAGGGGAAAAGGCGGCCAGGCAGGGTAAGGAAGGTTAGTTAAGATAATAGGGGTTATCTTTACTAACAAAGGGAACAACTTGTTTTATCCCAAACGAACCTGACCTAATCCTGCTGTAGTCTTATAACCTACACCGGAAAAGAAACTCAACTCACCTAATGAATGTAGAGTTTGCAAATAAAACCGTTCATACTTCTGAGCATAAAAACGAACATAACCCGTAAAACCGACTCGATTTTTTGCATCCACCATGAGTTGTCTGGTTTCTATCCGGCAGCGTTCCAACCTCAGATTTTCACCGGCGAACATTCGAATATCTTCAGGTAGGGGCCCAGGTGAAAAGGCATTCCAACGCTGGAGCAGTGAGCTAAAGACTAAATCTGGCACTGGTAGAGGCAATTCCTGGTGATCAGTTTTAAACAGAGTCGGACTTAGAAACCACATTGATAACCCGGCGCTCGGTCGCTTCACATCATAAAAATTGCGCTCAAGCAGGGTTTTATAGCTGGAAAAGCCCGTCCGTGCAGCCAAATCATCACCTACTTTATAATCTTTGATGGTGAATGGATAATCTGCTATTTCAATTGTTGGGGGTAATTTTTCAGTTAATTGCCTCAATATGGCAACGACTGACCTGTTGAGACCTGTAAATCGAATAAAACAAGAAGTGCCCGCCTCCAGGAAGAAATTATTACCGCGTCTCTCACCTCCTGTAAAAAGTAGTTGACTGACTGTGAAAGGCCGCATTTTGATAGCGGGATTTACCAAATCCGAATAGAGATTTATGTCAAGTTCTTTTACAAAATTAATAAATAGGTTATAGGTGACGCGGGGCATATCTACCGGGAGTAAAATATCATCGGTGCAGATTAATTCTAACCTGGTGGCTGCCAGGTCTGGCGCTTCCTCACTCATTCTCTCTCCAGTTTTGTTAATAATTCCAAAAACAGTTTGTTTAGATTGGAAAAAGGGGAAGTTGCTAGCGAACCTGACACTTGACGGGGAGCTGTTTCAAATAATTCGTTCCAGCAATTTAATTTCTCTAAAGCTTCACCAAGCGTCACGTGAGGAGGGTTTTGATTATCCCAGGCTGCAATTATCAACTCTCTACTAATCCCGCCAAATGCATGTGCCGGGGGAATGGAATTACGGAGACGGGTTAAATTATACATTTTTTGACCAGAGAAAGCACCAGTTAGATCAAGAATATCCAGAATTTGGGAAGCTAACTCATCTCTTTCAACCCCTCCCGCCATAAAATTGATAAACCTTTGGCTGGTGGTCTTTATTTGGTTATTTTTTACAATTTTACCGTCCCTTAAAATATCTAAAATAATCGGGAAAGGAAAAATCTTCTTAATACTGGGATTATTTGTTTCCAAAATATCTTTGATTACCATGCGAGCAGTATCGGCTTCTTTACCAAAGGGACAATTTCTAATATAAGAGTTAAAAGGCACCTTCAAGCCATCTAGGTTCATTTCTTTGGCAGGCTGTCCATTATGGACCTTTTCCAAATAACCTTTTAGTGTGGTGGTATTTGTAACAGCCTCCATATAGGAAAGAGGCACTCCAGTAATTAACTCAAGCAGAAAAATGTTCAGGCGGTCGGTAAGAGTTTTGAGGCGGCTGAGATAATCAGCGTAACGGTCAGCTTCCCATTGGAGAGTAATATTCCAAAAAAGCTCAGCAATTGCACCGGCCCCGTACGCCAAGGCACATAACTGACCTTCTTCCCCATTGTTTGGTTGGATATCCCACTCAATTGGATAATAAGCCCGGAAATCAGGTAATGTACTGCCACAAGAAATCAAATGAAGTTTGGATGTTTCTTTAAAGAATTTTTCAGCTTCATCAAAATTAAAATGAAGACGAGCTTCCACATGCCCTAACAAAACTTTAACTGTAGCGGCTATTTTTGAGGACGCGACCAATTCAGGATCCTCGTTTAGCAACGCAAGTGCTCCAGAATAATTATATTTACCAATCAAGTCGCCCATTGCATGACAAACCCGGTGAAGATACAATTGACGGCCTGTAGCAAGTGGAAATAATTGGTCAGATGTGCCTTTGTCTATAGAAGGGGATTTGCGGGTGTATAGCACATAAAACCGATTAGTAAGAGTCTCCGCGCCGACAAGCAAGAGAGCTGCGCTCATGGCAGGAGTACCACCAGTAGGCAGACCATACACCCTGTCGAAACTTACTAATTTGCTTTTCAATTTGAGCAAATCAAATTTTTCTTGTAGCTCCCGGTACATCTGGTCATAACGGTCGGCATCGCCGGTAAGAATTATTGGTTCTTCAATCACACAATCATTTAAACCATTAAATTGAGCGGAGGCGGCATCTTTTAAATAACGCTGAACAATTAGGGCATATTTAATGGTATCATTGTCATGGGGGTCATCTTTATGCTCGGTAGCAATTAAATAGATAGATTTAATATCCTGGTAAATATGATTTCCATTATCTTTATCCAGGGCATCGAAAAAAGGATTGAGCAAGGGAAAGGCTTTTAATTTTTCCTTTTTAAAATGTTCCAGGCGCTCTGCTTCGCTAAATTGCATTTCATCAAAAAAAATACTACCATTTCGATAGCTCCGGCGGGCTAGTTTTTCTAATTCCTTTAATGTATCAGTTAACCCAATATAATCATTGTTTTTTAGGGCTATTTTTTTGTGACCTTCTATATTCGGATCATATCTGATGCTCTTTTTTAATTCTTGAAATGCGTCCTGCCCAATCCAGTTCTTAAACTTTTGGGGCAGTTTAAAATCATTGTAACCGAGGGTCATAATCAAGGCGCTGCGGGTCATGGATTATGCTTCTTCCAATTTTAACCAGCCAAGCGGGGCAAAAAAACCATTAGCACGTTTAACCAGTTTGCGAGACTTGGGGAAGAAAGCGCCTTTTGGCTGGTTTTTCCAGAACGTTTTGAATCCAATCCAGTAAAATAAATCTTTCTCAACTTCATTTCCATTTATAAATTGTTTCAAGGCTAGCAGCGACATTTCTTCTTCATCAAAAGCGCCTTCCAGACTCAATCGTAAGCCAGGCGAAAGACTATGCACCCCCGAACCGCTTCCCAGGCGCAATAGCCAGACTTTTTTACCATTTTCTTGTTCAGGTGGCGGCGTATTATAAAAGTTAGTGATTCCACTGAACTCTTTTGGAGCCACCTCGAAGAACTTCTGCTCATATTGCCAGACTTGCCGGTAGAAATTATCAGTTTGATCCAGTAAAGTTTCCAGGTTAGAAAAAGCGTGTTGCTTATCTCTATAATTATCAAATAATTTCCGGTTCAGCCGAAGGGAAATGCTAAAGGTGGCACCTCGTTGAATACATTCGGCGGCTAAACTCGTCTTATAAGAAAAATTTACCTTTTTATTTTGATCCAGGCCTTTTTTTTGGACCTCGATATTTTCGGCCTCTATACCTTGATTATCAAAGGGTGTGGTGTCATTCACCGAGAGTATTCTGAACAAGTCAGCATGACTGGCATCAGTTTCACCTTGACTAAAGCCTTTTTGAAAAGGGTCTCGGTAAGCGGCATTTAACGCTTTGTCTTGTGGGTTATTCCCTAATACATCACGCACTTTTTTAATTAAAGCTAATTGCTCTTCTCTGGCATCATCCCGGCGTAAATAATGATTGAGCCAGCCGTTGCGTAAAGCCCCTTTTATAGAGCTGCCGGGGAGATAGGCCTGATAAAATTTATTACGGATAAAAGGGCGGTACTCCATATTTCCTTTTAAGCCACCTCTATTTTCAACACTATAATGAGAAAGCTTTCCAGGCTTAATTATCTTCCGCCACACTTCGTTTAGGCTTTGAAAATAATCGGTAAGACTTTTATCATCACTTCCGCCAGCCCATTTTTCGAGTTGCTCATTTCCCAGGAAACCATTCTCACCTGAAACTTTATCAGTATCAACTATATAAACCCTGCCATTATTTACCAGATATTCGATTTTAGTTAAGGTTCCTTCAAAACTACCTACGTGCAAAGGGCTGAGGGTGGTCGCATTCAGGTTTAATGCCTGTACAATATCAGAGGGTTTGGGTAAGTCCTTCATAGTTCTAGACTCCTGTGCTACTCAAGGTTGGCAAAACACGGCAGGGGAAAAGCCAACCCGTAACGATAGATTTTAGTCGAAGCGGACCACCTTTGCGGGGTAACTTCCAACATTCGGCCCCTGGGCGCTTTACCCAAATAACTTGAACCTTCTGTGAATAAGAGTAAATTCTTTTTACGCCTTAGCATTTGGGGACTGATCTGGGGGGAAGTATAGCCACGCCGCCGCACCAGGGCATACCGCCAGTTTTCTAGTCCGTTTTCTCCAGGGATAAAATCCGGATAAGTCAGTGACAGAGTGATATAGCTGGTTGGAGGTCTCCCTTGGGTGTAATTGCCCAGCAGATTTTCGAGGGTTTGATGGTATCGTTCACTTTTGAAAAAACCGTACCCACTGGACCGCTCACCGCCGACACCTTCTTTTTCCAAGAAGGTAAGAACATTTTCAAATTGCTCTTGTAAACCTTCACGGCCAAAGCGTACGGCGAAAAAGAGGCCGCTTTCCTTGCCTTGGTCTGACATGTAATTTACGGACCGGCAGTAATAAGGGGTTGTGTCAGCCGCATATTGGGGAACGTAGTTGCGAGATTGCAACCCCAGCAAAAAAGTTTGCTTATAGGCTTGCAGTTGCTCAATTGTGGCAGCGTCATTAATAATTACGGGATTCCGGCTAACCCACTTGACCCACATCTCTTTTTCAACGAAGTTAGCGTCTTTAAACGCTTTCGCCAGGTCCGGATTATTGATTAGAACCTGGGGAGGGTCAGGTAGCTCGGCCAGCGGTTTTGGGAAATAAAATTTATCTTCGCTAAAAATAAAAGCCGACGAAAGCAGGAAGGGATAGCTATCCTTTAGGCCATCTCCATAGGCTTCCAGTTCGGTCAATAAATCTACCAAACTTTCCGAACCAAACAGAGCTAACCAGCCATTACAAATAGCACCGAAAAGAGTATCCGAATGTAAATATTCCAGGGAAAATTCCAGCCCGGTAGTATCTTCTCCAAAATGCGCCGGAGTATTAAATAGCAATTTATAAATAATCGCCTCTGAAAGATTTTCCAATTCCGCAGCTACTCCTGTATTTTCCCGGCCAAATCATTTTTAGCGTATTCAATTATGTCGCTAAACTCTATCCCCACCTCACCAGTAGCTGCAAAAGATTTTTCGAGAGTTAACTTACTGTTAGTTACACGCCAAACTTCAATTTTCCCCCATTTTATATCTACCTGACCGTAACCCCGGCTGACCATACCACCCAGACCATCCAAACCAAGCAACTGGTAGCCAAGTTGGAGTAACTCAAGTTGCTCTACAAATTTACTCTGGTTATCAGAATCCACGTTCAAAATCATGCTAAATTTAAAACTCGTGCCAGCCGGCACTCTCTCAATCTGGCGAGGGGTGGCAGTGAGTTTTATACGAGTAAGTACATTTTCGGCTTTACGCTCGGTAAATTTTAAGCCGTTTGAATAAAGCGCCAGACCCGGCCTTTCCACCAGAATTGCATCCCGGAATAGCACTTTGCTACCTGTTCCATGGGTATTTCCATTCGTTTGGGCTGAGTTAGGAATGGAGGCAGCAGTTCCTTGATTTGCGGCGCCTTCCGTTTCATTCTCCCGCTTGATAGCTTTGCCGAAAAGCCCCATTACTTGCGCATCTTCCGGCATTGTACCAATAATTCCACCCGCGCTTTCAATCAATTTACTCACCGGAATTGTCGCCAGTTCCAGTAAACTGCGGATTTTACCTTTGATTGAACTACCCGGTATATAGGGCTGGTCGTTCAGGGGATTGCGTATGACAAATTTGTCAATTCCGCCCACGTCCACGCCCATTTCCACCCCGCCAATATGCAAACCCGTTTCGCAGGTAACAGTGCCAATAAAAACAATTTTAGCCTTCAAATAGTTTTTACTTAAAACTTGTTGCTGACCGGACCCGCTGGTTTGTTCAGAATCCATTTAGCCGTCCTCCTACCTACATCAAGTCTTCTTTAGAAACGACTTTCTCTTTTCTGGCCTTGTGATAAATAATCACAGTCTCAACGTACTGTTGGAATCGCTTGAACCGGGCATAATTGAGGCTATTTTCCGCGTCTGCCTCAAAAAGCGATTTCACAATACCATCCACCTCCACATAAAATTTAGTTGCGGCTTTAGCCGACTCTCCTTTCATACGGGCGGCAGACCAGGCTAACTTACTGGGCAGCAAAATAACTCGATCCACCTGAGAATAGCTTTTCTCAATTTTGACAGAATCTTCGGTCAATGAAGGGTTTGCTTTGAGTTTAGTGCGTACAATTTCGCGCAGTTCCATACCCAATTGCACCAAAGCCTCGTAAAAGTTGCGTAACTGGTTGGTATCTACCAGCACTTCCAATTTTGTCTGGTTATTAGTGGTTCTCTCAACAAAGAATAAACCCGCCCTTTTTTTGGCCTGGTGGATTATTTCCGCCATATCGCGGTCTATCAAAGGGACCGTAGCGGGAGATAACCGGGCTGCCGGTTGAGCCGGAGAATTAGTCAATTAGGGTTCCTCCAATCTATCGAATTATGCCTGACGGACCAGTAAGTCGAGCCAGTTTAGAAAGAAAGAAAGGTCTGGTGGTTCGCTACTGAAGTGCAGCCAGCGCAGGTAGTCACGCAGGTGCTGGCTGGGACTACCGGTTTCAGGTGATTTAAGCTCGGAAGAGGTTGCCAAAAGGTACAGATAATCTACCTTCCCTTGAGGGGCGTGAGCAAAACGAAGACCAGGCTTCCATCTTCCACCATTTTCTATTAAAGGGTGCGTGGCAGCGTCCGCCTGGAGCATACGGCGTAGAAAAGAACGGGATAAACGGGCATTCTCCTCGTCCTGGCCCCCAGACGGTAACAGGTGATGGAGCGGTTGTACCAGTTCCTGCAAAGGTGGTTTTTCTCCATCAAAAACTTCTTCCCAGAAAAGCGGTCGGCGTGCAAATGCGGCTGACAAACTGTTCTTGGCACGGCCATCGACTTTGTTCGACTTAGCTCTTTCCAATTGTTCCCCTGAAATTTGTGCCATCGCCAGCACCGGAAACTTGGAGGGGTGCAGGCTCAACCCCATACTGATAGTGGCATCAGGATTCTGGGCGGTGTAGGTGCGCCAGCAACGCCCCAGGTCCAGGGCCACTTCAAGCGTGTCGCTCCAGGCTCCTACTACAAAGAGGTCGTCGCCACCGCCATAAATAAAGTGAAAGTTCCGAATTTTCGGATTCACAACCGTGTCAGAATTGGTTGTCAACGTACCTTGTTGCAACTGCATAAGATACTCTGAAAAAAAGCGATTGAGCAGCCGCGAGAGCGAAGCCAGGGAAATTACCGGGGCATATTTTGCGCTACCTTTTATCAAATTACCGAGGCTATCAACATCGGCACGTAAGGCCCCTAACCCCTTCCAACCTGTCGAAAGCTTGGCTAAATCATTAAAATCATCTTCAATACCGGCGGCAACAGGAAAATTGAGGTAAAAATTGCTTCCGGCCAAGTCCTCCACCTCACGGGGGTTCAATTTTACCCGCAAAGCGCCCGGCTCTTCCCATTCTCCCTTTTCTTCACCCAGCCTCAAAGTAAAGCTACCGGCTTTCCAGCAATAGTTTTTACCCTGTTGCTGCAAATCGATTTCTAGCGCCCCACGCTCGACACTCTGGCGGCCAAGCTCTATACAGAAACAGCACAGGTCACAAAATTCTTCACCTTCGACCAACCGGACCAGTTTGTTAACATCACGGCGGCATATCGGGCAGGTCAAAATAGCAGGAAAACTATTCAGGTCACCCGGTTCTAGCATCCCCACAAATTTCTGCCGTTTGCGCAAGGCCAGTTCCCTACCAATTGAGCTAATAGCATCGGAGTACCCATCACCAGGCTTATTAAGAAATTCCTGGACGGTAACAGGAGAAGCGCTCATGGCAAAAGCCAGGAATATCCGCCCTTCTTGAAGCAGTAAAAGTCGCCGGTTCCATAGATTGATTACCCTTTCCAGGTTTTTTCTTAATTCCTCGATTTTGTCACAGGGTAATAGGAAAAGGTAATAACCGCCGTTTTGCACCAGCAAGCAGTCTTCAGAACAACCGGCTACCTTGAGTAAATCACGCAGTACCACCTGGGAAAGCAATTCCAAAAAGAGGGAGCGACCTCGTAACGACCGGAGGGCTCGGTCTGAACTGATGTTATAAACAAAGTCCTGAATCCCACTGACATCAAGCGCACCTAAGAAATATTGGCCTTTATTAGTCCGGTCCGCTGAAAGGAGACCGCCCATCGTCCTTAAAATATCGTAAATCGGCAAAGGCTCCCGGTAAGTCAGCAAGTTAAGAGCATAGCCCACGTCGCTTAAATATTTTTCAGCAAGGAACTGAACAACTAACTCCTGATTATAACCAGGCGTGCCAAGTTTTTTCAGGTTGTCTGTCAAACTTTGTACAAGTTCAGGACTAATTTCATACTTCTGTGGGGCAGATTCGGTGGGCATCGGCAAGGAAGAAGGGTTGGAAACCCTTATATAGCAAGGTGCTTTGGTTCGAGTAGTGCCATCAGGAGAATAAGCGGCTAGCAGGGAGACAGGCAGTTGAGGTGAAACATCATCCCAATCCATTACTAGTTCTATCAAATCGAGGAATTGGGCCTCCCACTCAGATCTAGGAGGCTGAAAGTCTAGATTAACCGCTGCTTGAGGCAAAGAAAAAATGCGTGAGAAAGCTTCAACAAAGAGGGCCGGTGCGTAATGAAGGACGGTTTGCGGCATGGCGGGGCAACCTTTATAACTCATACGATATGGGAAAATTAAACCAACCTCACTCATCGAGGTCTTTAATAATTTGATTCTAAAAACAGCGGAAGATTACAATCTTGGTTTAATTATAACCTAAGGTATTTAGAAATCAAGATTCAATTTTAGAGATTAATACCGAGTTTGTAAATTGTCCTTTCAACATCTTATAAATCCTTAATAAAGTCACAAACCTCTTAAACACAACTCTCCACAACCCTTGAAAAACACAAAACCGAATTTATAACCCCCAACGGGGATTTTTCTCTTATTTGACCGTACGACTATTTCACTGAGGAAGGCGAAAACGTTTTTTAGTCCCCACTGGGGATCGCCACCTATTTAGCCTCTGTTTCTGGAAAAAAACTTACCTATATTATTGATACGTTTTAGTCCCCGCTGGGGATCGCCACCTATTTAGCCCACTATTACTCATTTTGGGTTCGAAGGATTTGGCTCCGTGTTTTAGTCCCCACTGGGGATCGCCACCTATTTAGCCCTATAAAACTATGAGATCTGCGATTTCATGTTAAGTGTTTTAGTCCCTGCTGGGGATCGCCACCTATTTAGCCTGGCAACAACGGCAATTCTGGCACTGGCAACGTCATGGGTTTTAGTCCCCGCTGGGGATCGCCACCTATTTAGCCCTGTATTTTTACGTTCTCAGTATGCCAAGCCTTGGAAAGTTTTAGTCCCCGCTGGGGATCGCCACCTATTTAGCCAGATTTAATGCAAGTCTTTTTCATTGAAAGTGCTAGAGAGTTTTAGTCCCCGCTGGGGATCGCCACCTATTTAGCCTTTTATACTTTTCTCTTGGTGGTCCTGTAAGGAAGACGTTTTAGTCCCCGCTGGGGATCGCCACTTATTTAGCCTCAGCAACCGATGCCGCAACAGCCGTACCCGCAGGTTTTAGTCCCCGCTGGGGATCGCCACCTATTTAGCCCAGAGATACACCGGTAGAGCTTGCGAAAGCATACTATGTTTTAGTCCCCGCTGGGGATCGCCACCTATTTAGCCACTTATGTCGTGTTTTTTTATATTTCATACATTCTCTAGTTTTAGTCCCCGCTGGGGATCGCCACCTATTTAGCCGAAGCGCGATGAGGCCCTGGAGTATGGCCTCCCTGGTTTTAGTCCCCGCTGGGGATCGCCACCTATTTAGCCCCGATTTCGAGTACAGGGACAAGGCCGCTTAATTGGGTTTTAGTCCCCGCTGGGGATCGCCACCTATTTAGCCTCTCCGTCTTCAGTAGACTATTACAAAGCCACAAAAGTAAGAAGTTTTGAAGGGCAACTTAATTTTAACATACTTTTAATATTTGAACCTATTTTTGATCACTTTTTTCACATAATTTTTGGATTATGTCTAGTCTTCTAATTTATTTTTAGTTTGGTCTAAAACCTGTGGCGATTGTACTGTTTGGTTTTAGTCCCCCTGAATATTTCCTATCTTTTAGACGAATGCACTCAGGAAGATCGGATGATGTTCTTGCTTTGGTTTTAGTCCCCACTGGGGATCGCCATCTTTTCTGACCTTATCTTGGCCTTGGAGATTGTTGCAGGCCTAGTGATGTTTTAGTCCCTGTTGGGGATCACCTCTCTTTCAGACGGCTCGTCATCTCAATAGTACGATTATTCAACAGGTAGGTTTTAGTCCCCGCTGGGGATTACCTCTCTTTCAGACAACTAAGACCAGAAAGGTATACCAATCGCAATAGCCCTACGTTTTAGTCCCCGTTGGGGATCGCCACCTTTTCAGCCCGGACTCATCACTGACGTCCCGCGGTTCGATGATGACTGGGTGTTTTAGTCCCCGTTGGGGATCGCCACCTATTTAGCCTCGTTCTAGTGTGTGTCTATCATAAGTTGCAGGTTAGGTTTTAGTCCCCGTTGGGGATCGCCACTTTTTCAGCCTATCCTGGAGAGATGTTTCTGGTAGCCAAGTTAAACGTTTTAGTCCCCGCGGGGATCGCCCCTCTTTCAGACCACCTATACCGCGACTCTTGCCTACGGCCCTAACTGGTTTTAGTCCCCGCTGGGGATCACCTCTCTTTCAGACGTATCCAAAATTATCCACCATTACAACATGAGTGGACGTTTTAGTCCCCGCTGGGGATCACCTCTCTTTCAGACTGTTTCTCCAACCAGCTTTGTTCAACGACCGGTTTCGTTTTAGTCCCCGCTGGGGATCACCTCTCTTTCAGACGCTTGAAAAAGCCATGCAAGAAAACTGGGCGTATATAGTTTTAGTCCCCGCTGGGGATCACCTCTCTTTCAGACTCCAGTACAATGGCGATTCTTACCGGAGCGCAAAGTTTTAGTCCCCGCTGGGGATCACCTCTCTTTCAGACGCTTAAAGCAGGTAGAGGAGAAAATAAAATGTTCGAAGTTTTAGTCCCCGCTGGGGATCACCTCTCTTTCAGACGTCCATTGCCGCAGTTGCCAAGAAAGGCGCCGTCAAGTTTTAGTCCCCGCTGGGGATCACCTCTCTTTCAGACCTTTTTGCCGCTTCAGTTTTAGCGCCTTGGGTGGTGTTTTAGTCCCCGCTGGGGATCACCTCTCTTTCAGACTTCCCGCGGATCACTGTGGATGGCAGTGCGTATCTAGTCATTGTTTTAGTCCCCGCTGGGGATCACCTCTCTTTCAGACCCAAGATCGGCCTGAAAAAATAGTTTCTAGGAAGGGTTTTAGTCCCCGCTGGGGATCACCTCTCTTTCAGACGGTTCAGGTCTTTGATCGACACGAGTTCGCAACTGGTTGGTTTTAGTCCCCGCTGGGGATCACCTCTCTTTCAGACGGAATGGTTCTTATCTTTACTGCCAACCTATTAAACGTTTTAGTCCCCGCTGGGGATCACCTCTCTTTCAGACCCGGTTCCCGGGTGCTTCCAAATCTTTCCAGGAGTACGTTTTAGTCCCCGCTGGGGATCACCTCTCTTTCAGACTACAGTTATTTTGCACACGATTATCCGCAAAACCTGTTTTAGTCCCCGCTGGGGATCACCTCTCTTTCAGACA
>Ga0097678_1002081_pt1 | contig 17527 bp, 10 predicted proteins | sample ThiBiot_500_plan_2_FD_72847 | JGI IMG/M metagenome (GOLD analysis project Ga0097678, IMG submission 72847) | Wastewater bioreactor microbial communities from Cape Town, South Africa - Thiocy_expt_500_plan - 1398105537976 (version 2) (version 2) ...
AAAAGATCATTTCAGTTCGGTTACCCAAGAACCCAATGGTTTTTTAATTCTCCGTCTCTGGAGTGCCTGCGTAAGCATTGGTACCGATCGAATCAGTGAGGCTAACCCACGCTTGTCCCAAACGATTGCTGAACTTACTAAATCCCCAGATGAACTTCTTTTCTGGTTAAACAGTATTCTCGAGTTAGGTGGTGAGACAAAAGAAACAAGCTTCTATGTGAATTTTAATGATTTACCCGGCCTTTTTTATGCTTTAAATGAAACAAAATATCATAAAAACCTTGCATCACTGAGCAAGCCTGAAGCTTTAGCTTTTATTAATTCATGTGGCCAAGCATTAAAGTGTTTTCAAAATAACTATGTTCAGAAAGACTGGTTAAAAGAAAAGTCAGCTAGTGAACAAGTGCTCGCTCAGTTGCTTAAAAAGACTCAAGTAGACGCGCAGGGTATGGGCTGCTTAAAAATTACTCCGTGGCTATTTACTGAATACGCAAATAATAATAATTGGATAATGCCATTAAGCTACACATCAAAGGACAAACACACCGCAGAAGTCGAAATACTTATCAAACAATTGCAGTCAATTGATTTTGAGCACTCAACTTTTCTGCCATCTCATAAAGAACTAGTGGCTTTAAAAGAAAAAATAATTTCAGCCCGAGATAGGTATGCAGCAAAACAATGTCGAAAAGAGGGTATAAAAGCACTTATTGAAAAAGGATGTCAAATCGGATTCCAGGATGCCCCTTACCGTCCTCTGACTACAAATGAACAAAAAGACGCCCTAGAGTTCTTACAAAAGCATCTCAAATTTCATTTTAAACCGGAAAATATTAATTTAGCTACCCAATTCTTTTCACACTATTTAGCGGTTTCTGTGGACGGTATTACTCAACATAAAACGATTGAACGGTTTCTCGATACCTTATTGAGAATTAACAATAAAGCTTATTACAACGATTTAGGCCAGGTGTTAGGTACATTAATTAATACTGCTAAATCTCAAAAAAATATTCGATATTACTCTATAGAGCAACTAACCGACTGGTTAAATATATTGTCTCAAAGAACGGACCATAACCAACATTTCCCCCGCGAAATTTTAGTGCTCGTGCTCAAAAGTCAGGATAGCAGAGTTCATAATGCCACATTGGTAAATAATGACTTACATCAACTGCAACCGAATATCGAAAATAATTTATTAAGGGACACCTTTAATAAAATAATGACTTCACCTGAGGTACCCCAACGCTATAAAGCGGTTTTGGCGCAATATGCATTAAATGACAACGCTGATCAGTTGTTTTTATCTAAGGTCATCATTGCCATCAAAGACCTCCATCAAAACCATAAAGATTCCTCACATATATACTGGATTTGTGAATATATTAAAGCTTTACCTAAATTGGGCATCGCCGCGAATATGGAGCGACATACCACATTACGCGAGATAACTAAAATGTTATCCGAAGATGAAAATCAGAAATCGCAACAGCTGTGGCAAGAATCTCAAGTAAAACTAATTCAATTAATCCTTAAAACAAAAATTGAAATTGAAGACATTTTATCTCTATTTCAGACTGATAAAGTTCCTGATGATTATGATATTCGTTGCATTCTGTTACGTTTAATTGATATTAAAAAATTCTCATATTCGGATGTAGGACAACTTATAGAATTAAAAAAGCAGCTGCGAGAGCAATCAAGGGAACAATTAATGGCACTCAGTCTATATTGTGCAGATGAGCCTGTTCCTTCAGCCACTTATCTAAGTGAACAACTCTCACAAGGTTCCCTGGATACGAATAAACTCATTCACGATTTTGAAAGTCGTTATATGGCTTTAGATTCCTCCGGCGTAGATAAAAGGCATTATAGCGTTACCTCGAAAGAGCGCGGGGACTTGCTCCGAGTATTTGGAGGGATTCAACAAAAGGGTGTAGGCGCAATCAAAAACGACAAACGTAACAATATGATGACCCTGCTCTACTATACCAATAACTATAGTCAAGTTGCGAATTTAGCAAACATTAAATTCAGTGACTTAAAGCGACTGATCCATGAACACCGCAGACAGATAATCAGTGATGAAGAAGCTAAAAAACAAAAAAGTCTTGGATTTATTGTTACCCAAGAAATTGATGAGTTCGCTCCAGCACGATTACTTGCTTGCATGCGTGAGGTTTTAATCCGTAAATCCGGCAAATGGGTTAATCATACACAAATGCTTGATTTACTCTATGCTGCGATGCATGATAATGAAAAATTATTGCATCAAGTGCGTACCGGTCAAGGTAAAAGCATTATTTCAATGATGCGCGTTTCTTATTTGGCTCTTAAGGGTAATGTTGTTGACCTATTTAGTTCTAAAGACAGCCTTTCACGCAGAGATCAGGAAGAGTTTAGTCACGTTTTAAACGCTATGGACATACCGAATAGCTATATCACACCAAACTCCCCTGCCGAGACATACAAGACGAGAACACATGTTACATCGCCAATGGGAGCGGTTAACTTTTCAACAATTGGTAATTCCAGTCTTTTCCATGCTACACAAATTTGGGAAGATAAGCGTAAAATTTCCCTTGATCCAAGCCATAGGGTCGCATTTATAGACGAGTGTGATTTCGTCCTCAAATTCGAAAATACTCAGTTTAATTTCTCCGCAAACAGCGATGATGAAACCATCTATAATTTCGATGAGTGGGTTTACCGCACGACCTATAAATATTACCGCACGCATTTGGAGCAATTCCCTCGAGATAAAAATGGCAATATTCTCATTTCTCGCAATATACATCTAAAGGAACTTTGTGAGGATTTACAAAGAGAAAGCTTGAAAAGTCCTGAGCAATCAACGTTTATGATGAAATATATCTATCCCGCTACTCAAGGACATGTAGAGGCTGTCAATAAAAGAAATACGATGCTGATTAAACTTTTATCGGCCGCACATACCGCCGAACATTTGCAAGAGGGAAGTAATTTTTCTATACGCCCTGAGCAACAAATCCTCGGTGAAAGTACGGTAATCGATACACGGTTTGCAAAAGTGTTAATTGGTAATCAAATCAAGCACGGCTCCACCTATAGCGATTTAATTCAGCAATTTTTGCATGTGCGACTGAACACGGATGCCATTAATCATGGTGACTCACCCAATTTCTTTGTTGAACCTGATAGTTTTATCGCATTATCGAGTAATGCAGAATACACCTTAAAAAAATATTACGAGAAAATTGAAGGTTGTACCGGTACTGCGGGGGATTTGGCAGACCTTCATGAGTACGAAGAAAAATATGGCATCACCCACGTGGTCAAATTGCCTTCACATGAAGAGTTGAGAACTAATTTTCTAGGATCAATCTATGCTAAAAACTATAACGATCAAATACAGCTTATAATCAAACATTTACTCCAGTATGATGATCGCCCTATTCTTGTTACTTGTGAGGATGACATTGAAGTTAAAAGAATTTATGACTCTATCCAGGAAGCTTTAGCAAATTCCGCCATAAAGATTCCTCAGGAACGATTTATAAAAGATACCAACGACAGTGGCCTTACTGAAAACGAGGTTGTTCCACACGCAGGTGCTGCAGGAAAAATCACCATAAGCGCACGTATGGGTCGTGGAACCGACATTAAACCTGAAACAAAAGCAGGACTGATGGTCTTGCGTACATATCCTGCCTTACCACAAATCACCAAACAAGAGTTAGGACGACAAGGGCGTAATGGCGCGCAAGGTACCTGTATTGATATCCTTAACTTTGGAGAGATAGAACAAAAGTTCAAACACTATGAACATTCCCCTCATAAAGAAAAGCTTCAGCGAATTATGCGTGAACAAAAGGCACGGCTTGAGCTTAAATTCGCGAAACATCACACCTTAAATTCCAAGAAATGGGAATGGCTGGAGAATGGTAGACAAGGCGATGGAAGTGATCGACTTATTCTTCAGGATCAATATCTCAAGACACGAACCTTGGCGCAACTCAGTTTTGAATTGAGACGTCAACAGGAGTGGTATCTCCGTCGAAAAGAGTCTCTTCTTGCAATCTTATCTGGAGAAATTCGTACTGCCTTAGATGAATTTAATAGTCAGGTACCAAAAAATAAAAAACAAATAGAGCAATTTAAAACAAATTGGTTAGCTACGAAAGATAAGATTGTCGATTTATGGGGCCAATATATGAGTCACAATATTGGGCAACAGGAAGAAAACTTTAAAATCTTTATGGCCGAGGTAGATAAACATTGGAAAGCACTCATCAATAGTAACATACCTAAGGCGCGTAAAATGGCAGTGAGTGACTTTTTGATGGATCCAGAACAAAAAGTTCGGCATAAGCACTCCTATCAAGAAAAGCACGCTTTACCTCAGACAGAAACTACACGTGAAGATGTAAATAGCCTGATTAGTTTCTATCAAGCTTGGGTGGCAGATGCAGATAAACTATTTTTCAGACCTGAACGTGCCGTTGAAAAAATTATTGGTACGATATATGGCAGAGACCATAATACATTAAATCAATTTTATGCTACCTGTTTCAAAGGAAGTCAGGAGGGCTCGAAAGAAAGTCGTGTTCAATTATTTGACACGCTTAATGAGCTCAGCAGACCTGCGATTTTTTGCATCCCGCTCGAAAACTGGAACAAGGTTTTACCAACATTTATCAATTCGATAAACCATGAGCATTTCAAACATTATCTTAAGAGTATGGAGGAGTTTTTTAAATGGGATTTTATAAGAGATAATCCTAATAAAAACTCCGCCGAAGATTTAATAAGATATGGTCTGCTTTTTGAAATCATTATGCGAGTTTCATGTAGTGGACATTATGAAACAGAACAAAAAAATACTCCTGAATTTTTACGCAATTTAGCCCATGTCATACATCACCATTTCTGGCGAGATCTAAATGCAAAACTTGCACAAGATCTAATTCGAGTGTTTAGCTTGAATAGCTCTTTATTTGCTGAAAAAATACTTTCAGGAGACTTCCATCACTTTATTGGATTAATTAATCAACACAAATTTGCAGAAAATCATCTACATGATAATCGCTTAAATGCATTAGGTAAGTATTTAACGAATCATGAGCAAGCACTGACTCAAGGACGGCAAGGGGTCACACGGGCCATATTCAATATAACCCTGGAAGGAACTACTCAGGGAAACACCCATGATATCGCACGAGCAGACTTTGCCTTACCCGCACCTGAGTTACTCGCAAAATTGCCTGGCAAGGATCAAATAGCACTTTGGAATTTTTTAGCGCAACGACAGCCTCTTAAAGCAGCTGATATAGGACGATTAACCCGACTTCTGATTCATGATGATTTAGACGTATTTAGAGAGTACGTTCTTAAACCCTTAACAAGCATACCGCCCTATGTATCCTTGGAATATATTATTAATCATTTGGATCGTACGGAGAGTAAAAGCAATCATCATGATATGAATGTAAGAATTAAGGGAATTATAGCGGCAACCAAAAAGCTCAATGAATTCGGCGTTAAAGCAAACATTATCCCCTCAGAAAAAGAATTCCATCATATTATGAATGAATTTTGGCCGGTGTTTGTAAAAGAATTCCACAAAAATCCATCACCCCAGGAGAATGCAAACTTCTTCGAGGAGTTAAAAAAGTACACGGATCCAGTGGATGTTAGTTTTGTGGCCGCATTTATTAATAACAATTTATTAATTAATAAAGATTTAACAGACACACATCGTGATTTCCTTGCTATAAAAAGCACGAAATTAAAATCTGCTGTTTGGGATAAATTTAAAAATGCTCCCGCTGATGATCATCCACTAAAACTTGCAATCCACTTAGAAAAGCACTGGCCTAAGAACCAGCTTGATGAATCTTATCTCCTGAGAATATTTAATCGATGTATTCAAGACCATCATCCAATAAATTCTCGTCTGGATCATTTAATACAATCCATAATAAGAAAAGAAATAACTAGCCTTGCCCCCCATAAGAAAAAATTAATAACAGATAATATTATTGATTTTTGGATAAAAAACTCTGGGATGGGTGCAGAGATTTTGAATGAATGGATTGAAGTTTTAGACATACTAAGTAAGACGCAGCAAGGTCTGCAAAAAGATGAACAATTCAGTCATTACTTCCAAAACTTCAACCAGCATAGGGACACACGTAAAACCATAATGCAACTAGTACATCATGATATCGTCACTCCAGAGGACTTCTCGATTTTAAAGATGGCACCGCAACTTTATCGTGATATGTGTACACAAGAATTATCGCTATCTGCGCAGTTTTCCAAATTACCAAGGGCGTTAAGAAACAAAGAGATTACTAAAAAGCATCAAAACCTTTATCGTTTTAGCGAAGAAGTTAAACAAATTGTTCGAATTAATGCACCAAATGCTGCCCAAGCTAATCGACGACCCAATAATAGTGATTTTTTTGCGAGAAAAGAAAAAGAATATCAAAGTATGTGGGGTAAAAATCGCGAGCGGAAACAACAAGCACAGACTCTATTCACCAGGCTAAATGATATCCAATTTAGCGGACGTGATGGAACAATTGTATATTACACTGCTGCCTTAAACTGCATTTGGACGACTCAACAGACCATTCTCGAAAGTGATGAAAATACCAATCGTAACAAGAAAGGTTATAGCAGGCTCTATGATATAACAGTTGAATTAGCGTACAAACTCATGACTGATTTTCTTGCCGACGAAGATGCTTCGTTAAAAGATAAAGGAGTTCTGCTAAACCAGCTTGAACAACAATTAGAGATGCACATTCGTCTTTTAGTAAGACGTTTGCCCGATGACCATATTTTGAAAAACTTTGCCTTCGTTGACATAAAGGATACCAGTCAGCTTTACAATTTTAAAAAGCAATTAACACAATGTGATAGGAAAAGCATACCTAAACATCTGCATTACTTAGTTGAAAACATTGAGCGCTTTATTGTACTTGACACAGAAACTAAGAATGAACAACCCAGGTCGCTTAACCGCTAAATGCCTCCGTTGCAAAATCAAAAGGACCTGATTTTGCAACGAACCCATACTGTGTATGATTTTGATATAAAATTCGATGACAACTCTATAATTAAGCTAGGCATGCTTTAAGAGAGAAGGTATGATCCTGTTTTTAAAAATTTGAGTTTCGCCATGACGCCTCATGAACATATTCTTTCTGTACTCGAGACGATTAAAGATCCTTTCTTAAACCTTACGGGAAAAGAAATGGGGTTAAAATTTAATCTGGATCAAAATGGGGCTGAGTATCGCTTACAGCTCGTTTGTGGCTTTCCTGCCGCACCGTTGCAGATTAAATACGTTCCTTTAATCATTTCTGCTTTAGAACAACAGTTATCTGCTCCGATTCAAGTTCAGCTTGAAGAGCAGATACGTCCCCATCGCACTCAAATGGCCGGTAAAGGTCTGCGTGGAGTAAAAAACATTATTGCCATCGCCTCAGGCAAAGGGGGAGTGGGTAAATCGACTGTTGCAGTAAATATGGCTACCGCACTTGCACGTGCAGGGGCGCGCGTGGGTATTTTAGATGCCGACATTTATGGCCCAAGTATTCCCCTAATGCTCGGTAAAAATGCCCCTCTATCTATTGAAGATAATCAATACCTACCCATTAAAGCGCATAGTCTAGAGGCCATGTCGATTGGTTACATCGCAGATAATGACCAGGCTTTAATTTGGCGGGGCCCAATGCTTGCTAAATCGTTAATACAAATGCTTGATTCTACGCGTTGGGATAACCTCGATTATTTATTCATTGATTTACCCCCAGGAACAGGAGATATTCAACTGACTCTGGTGCAAAAAATTCCTTTAACAGCAGCCATTGTCGTGACCACTCCACAAAATGTTGCCACTCTGGATGCGCAAAAAGCGATACTTATGTTCAAAAAAACAGGTATCGATGTCTTGGGAGTTGTCGAAAATATGGCCATCCACCATTGCAGTCAATGTGGCCATAGCGAAGCAATTTTTGGCGCGGGTGGCGCTGAGATCTTATGTAGAGAACAGGCAACCCGATTTTTAGGGCAACTTCCGTTGAACAGTGAAATACGAGAATTAGCGGATAATGGCAACCCTATCGCATTGCATAACAACAGTATTTCACAAGAGTTTTTAAAAATCTCATTAAAAGCAGCCATTTATCTTGCGCAAAAGCCAATTAATTATGCAGATAAATTTCCTGAGGTTATTGTTGAGTAGAGATAAATTTGGTGGTTATAATGCTCGAAAACTAGAAAGTACTATAATGCGATCTTTATCTATTCTTTTCGGGCTATTATTCCTCAAGCTAAGCTTTGCACAATCCTCGGTTCAGATTGACTTAATACTTTATGCACAAAGTCCCTTGCCGTCTAATCTGTCGAGCATGCTTACAGACACACCCATGATTCCTTATGTAGGAAACCTACTGCGTTCAAATGCAGCAAAAGAGAAAAATCATGCACTGTACACATTGCTCTCCCCTTCTTCCTCTACGCTACACGATGCTTATTATCAGATAACGCACCATACTCCTTACAAAGTCCTTGGCTTTTTTAGTTGGCGTCAACCGCTGCATGCAGATACCGTAGTTTTGCCTTTACGTGAGCAGAATGGATGGAAAATACAAGGTTCGTTCAAAGTAAAATCCGCCGCCTATTACGATTTTTGGTCTCAACTGCAACTTTCACCCGCAAACGCGCCACAAAAATCAGTGGAAATTAGTTATCAGCAACGATTAAAACCCAATACCCTTTACTATTTAGATAATGAATTGGTTGGGATGATTGTCAAGATACATCCCTTAGTCTAAATGCATTGTTGCATAATTTAAGGTGTTGTTTATTTTGGAAGATTTGGTTTAAAGTTGTTGTAATACCGAACGTGAGCCCCTCCTGGTTCCCGCGTACACGTCGCGGGACGTAGAAGGAATGTTGCCCTCTTTGCTCGGATTAGGCATGCATTTAAAAAGCCCTACGTTCTGCATTTGATGCGCAGGATCCATCGGTTCCATTACTTCTATTTTGAGGCTAAGAGAAACGATACTAAGAACCCTTGTCAAAATATTCTATGTCAAGATGCATTAGGGCTGAAATTATAGGCAATTTTCGCTTTTTCTATTGCTGGTAACTTCAAGAGGAGTTATCCTTAGCGATCTTTGATTCACTAATTTTAGTAAATGGGACCATGGATAAAACCTACAGACCACAAGAAGTTGAGGAACAGGCTCAACAGTATTGGCATAAAAAGCAATCATTTAATGTTTCAGAAGATTTAAATAAAGAAAAATTTTATTGCTTGTCTATGTTTCCTTATCCCAGTGGCACCTTACACATGGGACATGTCCGTAACTACACAATTGGTGATGCAATAGCACGTTATCAACGAGCCTTGGGTAAAAATGTGCTGCAGCCCATTGGCTGGGATGCATTTGGCTTACCGGCGGAAAACGCTGCCATTAAAAATGGCATCCATCCTGCAGAATGGACTAAGCAAAATATCGAATCCATGAAAAAGCAATTTCTCCGTTTAGGGAATGCTTATGATTGGCGACGTGAAATTTCTACCTGTGCCCCAGAATATTATCGCTGGGAGCAATGGTTTTTCATTCGCCTTTTTGAAAAAGGGCTGGTTTACAAAAAAAATTCCGTTGTTAATTGGGATCCCGTCGATCAAACGGTATTGGCGAATGAGCAAGTCGTGGATGGTCGAGGTTGGCGTTCAGGAGCCCTGGTTGAGCGCAAGGAAATTCAACAATGGTTTATCAAAATTACTGCTTATGCTGATGAATTACTCAGTGGACTCGATACATTGCATGAATGGCCCGCTCAAGTGAAACAGATGCAGCGGAACTGGATTGGCCGCTCAACCGGTACTGAGATCTACTTCCAAGTTCCAAATTATCCGAAAAGACTCAAGATTTATACAACACGCCCAGATACATTAATGGGTACCACCTATCTTGCTGTTGCCATTGATCATCCTATTGCTAAGGAAGCTGCTGCGGAGAATTCAGAAATTGCCGAATTTGTTGCCAGTTGCCAAGGTATAAAAATGGCAGAGGCAGAACTTGCCACGATGGAAAAAAGAGGTATCGACACAGGCTTTAAGGCAATACACCCTATTACCGGAGCTGAGCTTCCAATCTGGATTGCAAATTTTGTGTTAATGCAATACGGCTCAGGGGCGGTTATGGCCGTACCTGCCCACGACCAACGTGATTGGGAATTTGCCCAAAAATATCATTTGCCAATTAAAGAAGTGATTAAAGCGAGCGAAGGAAGCGAGCATGACCTCACAACAGCTGCTTATACCGGTGAAGGTACACTCATCAATTCAGGACAGTTTGATAGCATCTCTTCCACTGAGGCAGTAGCCGCGATTACGCACTATCTTGAAGAGCAGGATACAGGCAAAGCTGCAATTAATTATCGGCTGCGCGATTGGGGAGTGTCTCGACAGCGCTACTGGGGTACACCAATCCCCATGATCCTATGCGAACAATGTGGCACGGTACCAGTACCCGATGAAGATTTGCCGGTTATTTTACCCGAACATGTATCGTTTACTGGCACAGGCTCACCCTTGGCGCAATGTGCTGAATTTGTGAATGTATCCTGCCCAAAATGCGGCCAGGATGCTACCCGTGAAACCGATACTTTCGATACATTTATTGAATCATCCTGGTATTACGCGCGTTTTGCGTGTAAAGGCCAAGACAGCGCCATGCTTGATGATCGCGCGAAATACTGGACCCCTGTTGATCAATACATCGGCGGCATTGAGCATGCGGTTATGCATCTGCTCTATGCACGTTTTTTTCATAAACTAATGCGCGATGAGGGGTTGGTTAACTCCGATGAACCCTTTAAAGCCCTGCTCACTCAAGGTATGGTACTTAAGGATGGACAAAAAATGTCCAAGTCCGTGGGTAATGTCGTTGACCCAAATCATCTAATTGATACCTATGGTGCAGACACGGCGCGCTTATTTGTCTTGTTCGCAGCGCCACCGGAGCAATCACTAGAGTGGTCTGATGCTGGAGTTGAGGGAGCGCATCGATTTTTGAAACGACTATGGGCATTCAGCCATCAGCACCAATCTCTATTTACAGAAATAAACGATATTATTCTTGGTGGTAACGGCCATGTTAATTGGCAACAAGCGGATAGCCGTCTTAAAAAATCGCGTCATATGGTACATCAAACTTTAGCGCAAGCGAGCCATGATTATGAGCGCAATCAGTTTAATACAGTTGTTTCTGGGTGTATGAAGTTATTTAACGAAATTGCCAGCTATAGCATCGAAACCGAAGATGATAAGTTTTTTATCCACTCGAGCATGAGTATTTTACTTCGCTTAATGGCTCCAATTACCCCTCATATCACGCATTATCTCTGGCATCAATTAGGTTATGAGAAAGCCATTATTGATGCGAATTGGCCTCGAGTTGACAAAGGCGCCCTAAAAACAGATGAAATCGATTTTGTTGTTCAGGTTAATGGAAAGTTACGAGCCCAGTTTACCGCGAGCGCTGACGCAAGTGAGGAAGAACTTGTTCATTTAGCCAAAGAGCATGCACAAAGTTTCTTACACAATATGGAAATTAAAAAAGTAATTGTTGTCAGTCATCGACAATTGATTAATTTGGTTGTGGGGTAATGAAAAAGCTAGCCATTCTGATTCTATGTATTTTTATTTCAGCATGTGGTTTCCATTTACGCGGTAGCGTGGATGTACCCAAATGGTTAGCGAATATTGCCATCATTATGAATCATAATGATAAACAATTTGAAGCTATTTTAAAGTCTCAACTTGAAGGTTATAACATACCGGTTAAAAAAGATCCTGCCACGGCACAGTATTGGTTAGTTATTGCACGAGCGACCATTCAACAACAGATTATCAGTATTGGTGCCAGCACAAATCCCCGCCAGTATACATTGATCCTTTTCGTAGAGTTTAGTTTACAAAATCGTAAGGGAGATGTGATAAAATTACCTAAGACGATAAGAGTAATGAGGCAATTAACGATCAATAACGACCGCATTTTGGGCTCGACGGATGAAGAAAGCATTCTCATTGGTGAAATGAAACATGATGCGGCAGTACAGATTATTAATCAATTGGGGCATACGGATGTTATGCCAATTAAACCCAACAAAAGTCAATAGTATTCGAGATACACATTGTCTATAAAATCTTAAACTTCGACATTATAATGCAGATAAAACAATCAGCCCTAGCTCAACAAATACGAAAAAACATTGCACCACTTTATGTACTTCTCGGGCAAGAGCATTATTTAATCGAAGAATCCATTAAAGCTGTCAAAACTACCCTTCAGCAGCAAACTGAATTTGATGAAAAAAGTATTTCCATCGAAGCAGCTGATGATTGGAAGGCACTTATCGATGAAACAAATAGCTATTCTCTCTTCGCAGATACTCAATTAATTCAGGTATCCTATGATAAAAAAACACTTGATGCTGGAGGTAAGAAATTTCTAGACTCTTATTTACAAAGACAGGACTCCCGTTGTTATTTAATTATACGTGCGCCAAATCTATCCGTTAAACAATTACAATGGCTGCATTCCCACCCGAATGCAATCATTACGGTCGCCTATGCATTAACACCGGTTCTGATGAAACAATGGGTTCATAATCAATTAAAAATACATCAATTTAACTATACACCTATTATCCCCGATTTAATTGTGCAATATGCCACAGGGAACTTGCTGGCATGTGCACAAACAATTGAGAAGCTTTCTTTAATCTATGAAGCGGGTGTTACGCTATCGGTGGAACAGGTACAAGAACAATTATTTAATCAAAACGAATATACACTGTTCGAGTTAGTTGAAGCCTATCTTTCTGGTAATCCGGCTCATGTAGTGCAAATTATTCGCCATGCAGCTGCAAATAAAACCGAAGCCACATTAGTTCTTTGGCTACTCTCTCAAGAAATACGGGTGATGATGCAATTGCTTTCTCATCCACAGCAAGAATTTAAAGCAGCTTGTGCGCAACTTAAAATTTGGCCTTCACGTATAGCCTTATACCAACAGGGTTTAAAACGTTTCGATAAAAAATTTTTAGAAACCTTACATGGTTATGCGGTAAAAGTTGATGAGCAGATTAAAACAAATACTTCCAAGCACATATGGATCTCATTGGAAAACCTGGCATTATCCCTCACTGTTGGGCAATTTATGGGTGATGTATGCACAAGATAGCTTTATTTGGCGGTACTTTTGACCCCATTCATAATGGTCATATTAAAACAAGTTTATCGATTCAGCATTCATTTCATTTTGATGAATACTATTTCATTCCTTGCAAAAACCAGGTTTTAAAACCAGAAGCACGCGCATCAAATCAACAACGCATTCAAATGCTGAACCTGGCTGTAAATTTCTATCCCCAATTTTCCATCGACTTATGTGAAATGGAACGAGACTCCCCTTCTTACACCTTAAACACGCTTACCCATATGAGGCAACAATGGCCTGACGCAGCAATCACTTTAATTTTAGGTTATGATTCTTTTTTATCCTTGCCTCAGTGGTATCACTGGCAAGAGCTAATCACCTTAGCAAATATTTTAGTTATCAATCGAGATAACTACCGCCTAATCCCTTTAAGTAAGCCCTTAGAAGATTTTCTTCAACAATATCAAACCCTAAATAAAGAGGATTTTCTATCTCATACATTGGGTGCTGTTTATTTTTTCAACGCTGGAAACTATCAAGTGTCATCATCGGAAATAAGAAAGAAAATTTCAGAGCATGTAGACGTTTCCACACTATTACCTGAAAACGTCTACCAATTTATTAAGGACGAGGGATTGTATTTATAATATTGCCAATGTCACCATTAATTCCCGTATCTACTGATTTCAATTGATTAAGGACAACAGGGATATATCCGGTAATCCAATTAATAATCGGCTGCAATTGAGGAATTACTTTCGAACCTGCTACATAAGGTTGATATGGAAGTGATGTTTGGCTAACAATGGCCAATACTAACGACACCATAAACACTCCGCGCGCAAAACCAAAAAACATACCGAGAATTTTGTCCATACTTCCTAAGCCGGTACGGCGCATAATGAGGCCAAGGATGAGGTTAACAATCGCCCCTGCGATTAAAACACCCAAAACAATAATCATAAATGCAACGGCTATGCGCGCGGTTGGATTTTGAATATAAGACTGCAACCAGGGCGTTAGATTCTGTGAATAATTATAACCAGCCCAAATCGCAACAATCCATACACCAAGCGCAATCACCTCCTTGACTACCCCGCGAAATAAACCCGTGATGGAAGAAAGTCCGATGATGCCGATGAGAATCAAATCAACTATTTGATATTGCATTATTAGCTAACTCCAGTGCTCACAACAAATCCATTTAATTGCATAGCACTTGCTAACTGGGACTTTAATTTTATAGCTTGATCCTTGTTAGATGAATGCCCTGCATACACTTTATAAATAACGCCTTTTTTACCTACCACACGAACATAATTTGCCTTATAGCCTTTATGTTGTAGCTTTTCCACCAGAGCTTGAGCATTGCCAATTTTAGAAAATGAGGCTAACTGTACGGCATAGGCAGCTTTAGTGGTAGCCTTTACGACTTGAGGTACCTTCGCCAGAACAGTTTTCGTGGGCTCAATGGCCTTAATAACTTTCGCTCTTGGCATTGAGGGCTGATCTATAACTTTTACTGGACGTACAGGTTTTACCGGAGCGACCGGTTTGACTGGGCTTACAGGAGTTACATGACGAGTTTTTTGTGCCTTACCCAAATCTATGGGCGCGGTTTCATTAAGTGCTAATTCAAGTGGTTTATTTGCTGAAGCCGTTGCTACCTGAGCGATTTCCTGGCTCTGGTTGGAAGTGCTCGCAGTCGACTCTACTTTCTGAGTTTGCTCTACTTCATGGGATATTTGGCGTACTTTCCCACCATTTGGTAATTCGACCTGCGCCACTTTAATGGTTTTAAAAAGCTCATCCTCATTCGCAATTGCAACATGAGGTGTGGCAGGTTTAGGTGGGAGTTTTACATGAACTGAAAAGTTGTTTTCAAAATGTTGGCTTGATTGTTTCATCATTGCAGGGAGAAATATAGCGCCCAACGATAATATAACAGCAGCCCCCACTAAACGGTGTTTTAATTTATCATCCATTAGGATTTTCATAGGTCCTCCTGTGAGACTTAACAGCCATGATTTGACCTACAGTATAAAAAGAACCGTACACCACAATCAAATCTCCAGGTTGCGCCTGGTTAAAAGCTGCTTCAAAGGCAATAAGAGGCGTATTATAACAAGAATTTGGATAAATTTCTGCATTATGAAAATAGTTCAGCAATAATTCACGCGGGGCGGCGCGTTTTCCTTGCAGTTCTGCAAGATACCAGTGATCGATGAGGTTTCTCATAGGCTCGATTAATGCTGCAATATCTTTATCTTTTAGACCAGAAAATACAGCATGTATTTTACCCTTGACCGGCAACCGCACGATTGTTTTGGCTAAAAGCGCAACCGATTGTGCATTATGTGCCACATCATACAGTACATTGATCTCGCCTTCCTCCAATTGCAAACGTCCGGGGATGAAGACATTTTGCATAAAATGCGGCCACACAGATGCTTGTATTGGTAATTTTTTTTCTAAGATAATCGAGGCTATGACTGCAGCTGCGGTCGCTTGCAGGTTTATTTTTGGCTTGGGTAACTGGGTGTACCACTGCCCTGCAAAAAATAAATCCCAATGGGACTTTGCATCCAAAGTCGTATATGAATCACCATTGAAATAAGTTTTCACCTCGAGTTGGTGCGCCTGTTCGAGAATACTTTGAGGTGGATGTGTATCAGCATAGATAAGCGTTTTGCCGGGACGTAGAATTCCTGCTTTTTCTCTTCCGATTGCCTCTCGAGTTGTCCCTAAGTATTCTTGATGATCCAAATCAATGGTAGTGATGATTGCGACGTCCGCATCGATAATGTTCGTTGCATCCAGTCGCCCGCCCATACCAACCTCCAAGACCATGATATCGGGTGATAAATGAGCAAAATACCAGAGTGCAGCCAAAGTTACCATTTCAAAGTACGTTAACCGCGTCTCGCCTCGAGCCGTATCGATAAGAGTGAAAGCTGCACATAAATCTTCATCGGTTATGGGTGTCCCTTGATAACGAATGCGTTCGTTAAATGCAATTAAATGAGGTGAAGTGTATACACCAATACGATAACCAGCTGCGGTGTACAGGGACTCTAAAGCAGCTACCGTAGAACCTTTACCGTTTGTTCCCGCCACCAAAATAACGGGACACGGTACTTGCTCAAGCTTAAGTTTGGTAGCTACACTTCGTATTCGCTCTAAGCCCAACTGAATTTCCTGATGGTGCTGGTGCTCTAAAAAAAATAACCATTGCTGTAAATTCCATTCAGCACGACTGTCTCGTTTGGGTTGTTCCACATCCGCATCCATCACTGATAAGACCTGTACTAACTGCTTTGATACCTGAGTTTTGCAATGAGTTCTGCTACCACAGCACGGATTTCTTTGCGCTGCACAATCATATCGATATGACCATGCTCTAAAAGAAACTCACTACGCTGAAAACCTTCAGGTAAAGTTTGTCGCACCGTTTGTTCGATAACCCGAGGGCCTGCAAAGCCAATTAAGGCGTTAGGCTCCGCAAGAATAATATCACCAAGGCTTGCAAAACTTGCAGATACGCCACCCATAGTTGGATCAGTCAACACGACAATAAAAGGTAATCCTGTCTCGGCAAATTTCGCAAGCGCTGCAGAGGTCTTTGCCATTTGCATCAGGGAAAAAAGACCTTCTTGCATACGTGCACCACCACTGGCAGTAAAACAGATATAAGGCATTCGACCGGCTGTGGCGATTTCAATGGCACGTACAAATTTTTCACCTACTGTTGCACCCATAGAGCCACCCATGAAATTAAATTCAAAGGCGCTTACGACAATAGGCTGTTCCATTAACTGCCCTTTGACTACAATCAACGCTTCCTTTTCCCCGGTTGATTTTTGGGCCTGTGATATTCGCTCTCGATATTTTTTGGAATCACGAAATTTCAGTCGATCTTGAGGCTCCAGATCCGCAGCGATTTCTTCTTGACTGGATTCATCAAGAAACTGATCAATTCGTACCCGTGCAGAAATTCGATGATGAAAGTTACACAATGGGCACACCATCAAATTTTTAGTTAACTCAGTACTGTAGAGAACTTCATTACATCCCGAGCACTTCAGCCATAAGCCTTCAGGTACCCCTTTTTTTTGTGATGTTGTTGTACTGATACGAGAAGGTAACAATTTTTTTAACCAGCTCATAAATAAACTCTTATTGAAAATTTGCTTTAGTATACACCAAAAAAAAATTCTTAATATCCATCGTGCTACGATAATAAGACAATTTATCAAGCCCCTCTTGGTAAGCTTTAGCTCACACAGCTGTTA